>Ga0228699_1000007_pt1 | contig 283818 bp, 254 predicted proteins | sample McNCre217_Aug_MG_FD_178016 | JGI IMG/M metagenome (GOLD analysis project Ga0228699, IMG submission 178016) | Freshwater microbial communities from McNutts Creek, Athens, Georgia, United States - 2-17_Aug_MG | ecosystem: Environmental > Aquatic > Freshwater > Creek | place: USA: Georgia... | reverse complement strand
TCAAGATCATGCTGGCCAACAAGAATGTCAAAGGCATTCTGGTCAACATCTTCGGCGGCATCATGAAGTGCGACACCATCGCCACCGGCGTGATCACCGCTTGCAAGGCCGTGAACCTGTCCGTGCCACTGGTCGTGCGCATGAAGGGCACCAACGACGAGCTGGGCAAGAAAATGCTGGCCGAATCCGGTCTGCCGATCATCTCTGCCGACACCATGGCCGAAGCCGCGACAGCCATCGTCGCAGCCGTTAAGTAATGACTTTGGGGACAGATCTTTAGCTCTGTCCTCAACTGATTAGGAACAAACATGTCCATCTACATCAACAAAGACACCAAAGTCATCACCCAGGGTATCACTGGTAAAACCGGCCAGTTCCACACTGAAAAGTGCCAGGAATACGCGAACGGCAAGAACTGCTTCGTCGCGGGCGTGAATCCCAAGAAGGCTGGCGAGTCCATCTTCAACATCCCAATCTATTCCACAGTCAAGGAAGCCGCCACGCAAACTGGCGCCACCGTATCCGTGATCTACGTGCCCCCAGCAGGCGCCGCCGCTGCGATCTGGGAAGCCGTGGAAGCCGACCTGGACCTGGCGATCTGCATCACCGAAGGCATTCCAGTGCGTGACATGCTCGAAGTGCGCAACAAGATGAAAGCCAAGGAAGCGGCTGGCGGCAAGAAAACCTTGCTGCTGGGCCCCAACTGCCCCGGCCTGATCACGCCCGACGAGATCAAGATCGGCATCATGCCCGGTCACATCCACCGCAAAGGCCGCATCGGCGTGGTGTCGCGTTCGGGCACTTTGACCTATGAAGCCGTGGCGATGCTGACCGAAGTGGGCCTGGGCCAGTCCAGCGCCGTCGGTATCGGTGGCGACCCGATCAACGGTTTGAAGCACATCGACGTGATGAAGGCTTTCAACGACGATCCCGACACCGACGCCGTCATCATGATCGGTGAAATCGGTGGTCCAGACGAAGCCGAAGCCGCTCAGTGGTGCAAGGCCAACATGAAGAAGCCCGTGGTCGGCTTCATCGCCGGTGTGACTGCCCCTCCCGGCAAGCGCATGGGCCACGCAGGCGCCTTGATCTCCGGCGGTGCCGACACGGCCGATGCCAAGCTGGCCATCATGGAAGAGTGCGGCTTCATCGTCACACGCAACCCATCCGAGCTGGGCAAGCTGCTCAAGGCTCAGTTGAAGTGATGCACTGGTCCTGCTGACCGAGTCACGCAAGGCTCGGCCATAAGGGCAATTACGCACACCCCGGCAGGGCTGGCCCGTTAAACTCGGGCGTCCTGCACACAAAGCGCTGTCAACGCAGGTTGCCAGCGCTTTGGTCTTTTATACCTACGGAGAACAACATGGAATTGCTGCAAAGCACGGAATTCTGGATCGGTCTGATCAAGATCATCTGGATCAACATCATCCTGTCAGGCGACAACGCGGTCGTGATCGCCCTGGCCGCGCGCGGCCTGCCTCCTCATCAGCAGCAAAAAGCCATCATGTTCGGCTCGGGCGCTGCTGTGGTGCTGCGCATTGCGCTCACCGTGGTGGCCGCCAAATTGCTGGCCCTGTCTTATCTGCAGATCATTGGCGGCATCTTGCTGCTGTGGATCGGCACCCAGTTGCTGCAGGGCGAAGATGAAGACGAAGGCGAAGGCAAGGAGCACTCCGGCCTGATGACCGCCATCCGCACCATCCTGATCGCCGACCTGGTGATGAGTCTGGACAACGTGATCGCCGTGGCAGCCGCCGCCAAAGGCAGCATGACCTTGCTGGTGCTAGGCCTGGCCATCAGCATCCCGCTGGTGATTTTTGGCAGCAAACTCATGATCAAACTGATGGATCGCTTCCCGATCATCATCATTTTCGGCGCCGCCCTGATCGGCTGGGTCGGTGGCGAAACCATCGTCAGCGACGTCGCTCTGAAGTCCATCGTCGAAGCCAACACCTGGCTGCACTACGTTGGCCCTGCCTTGGGTGCAGCACTGGTTCTGGCCATCGGCAAGATGTCGGGCGCCAAGAAGGAAGAAGAAGCCCAGGCCTGATTGGGTTGTCCCGGGGGTGGAGCAAACGGGTGGTTTGATTTACCATCAAGCTCCATTCAACAGGGAGACAATGCCATGAAAAACAGGCAGCAAGGTTTGACACTGATCGAGCTGATGATCGTGATCGCGGTCATCGGCATTCTGGGGGCGCTGGCGCTGCCCGCCTACCAGGACTACACCATCCGCGCCAAGGTATCCGAAATGCTGCTGGCCGCCAACGGTTGCAAGACCGCTGTGACCGAGGTCATCAGTTCATCTTCCGACAGCAACGTGTCTGCCCAGCTGCCCAAGGCCTGCGAAAGCCAGAGCAGCAAATACGTCAGTGGCATTGCCGTCGACGGCAACGGCGTGATCACCGTGACCGGCAACCACGAAGCCCTGCGCGGCAGCACCACCGCATCGGCCAATGCCATCGCGCTCACACCCCTGCAAACCGGTGACACCGCCATCAATGGCAGCACCGACGGCGGCAAACCGATTGCTGGCTGGCGCTGCGGCCCGGCCAGCAGCAATGGCTTGCCCGTGAAGTACCTGCCCGCCTCATGCAAGGCGTCCTGACCACCGGAATCCATCACCAACGCCCTGCTCACCCCAGGGCGTTTTTTCTGTGCAGCGTGGCATGGTGTTGAACAGCGGCCCCCGCACATCCGCCCTCTGGCCAAAGGTCTGGTCTGATGCGTGGGTGAGTGCGCTGCTGGTCCTGCCCTGGGTGCACCCTTGGGCACCATCGCCTCAATCGAACACGCTGCCCGTGCTCATCAGCTGGGTGTGCCTGTCTCTGCTGGCTCTCAGCAAGCAGATGCCCAGCCCGCTGGCTGTGGCGCGCGCCTGGGCCTGGGCGGCGCTCATCAGCAGCGCCATGGGCCTGGTCCAGTATTTCGGCCAAGCCAACCTCTTGGGCGGTGTGGTCCATGTGCCCGCTTACCTGGGCGACGCGGTGGGCAACCTGCGCCAACGCAACCAGTTGGCCACACTCACCAGCATGAGCGTGGTGGCCGTGCTGTGGTGGCAAACGCAGAGCCTGCGCACCCGTCACGCCTGCTGGATGCTGGCGCTGCTGGCCGTGGGCAATGCCGCCACCGGCTCGCGCACGGGTCTCTTGGAGTTGGTGGTGATCACGCTGCTGTGCGCTGGATGGGCACTTCGCAAAGGCCATGCCCAACCTGCGCTGTCCTGGCGCTGGAGCCTGGCCACACTGGCCATCTGCCTGCTGGCCAGTGTGCTTTTGCCCAAGGCCCTGTCGATGCTGACCGCGCAAGACATTGCGAGCGCCGTCAGCCGCCTGGGCCACGACGAAGGCTGTGGCAGCCGCCGCGTGCTGTGGGGCAATGTGCTGCACCTCATCGGCCTCAAGCCCTGGACGGGCTGGGGCTGGGGCGAACTCAAATACGCGCACTACATCACACCCTATGCCGGAGAACGTTTTTGCGACATCCTGGGCAATGCACACAACCTGCCCCTGCATCTGGCCGTGGAGCTGAGCGTGCCTGCTGCAGTGGGCATCGTCGGTGCCTTGCTGGTTGTGATCCTGCGGCTGCGGCCTTGGCACATCGAGCACAGTGAACACGCGCTGGCCTGGGCCGTGTTGGCGGTCATCGGCCTGCACAGCCTGCTGGAATACCCGCTGTGGTACGGCCCATTCCAGATCGCCACCTTGCTGTGCGCACTCATGCGGTGGCCTGCCTGGCCTGCGCAGTTGCGGCGCTGGTCACAGGCGGTGCAACTGGTTGGCCTTGGCGGTCTGGTGCTGGCGCTGCTGGTGGCTGCCGACTACTGGCGCATGCGGCAGATTTACCTGCCCTCCGCCGAGCGTTTTGTGCTCTGGCGCGATGCGCCCTGGGATGCCTCGCGGCACACCGTGTTCTTCGAGCCCGCTTACCGGTTTGCACAACTGACCACCACGCCGATCAGCGCCGGCAACGCCAGCTGGGTCCTGGACACCGGCCTTGAGCTGCTGCACTACTCACCGGAGCCGCGCATCGTGCAAGCCGTCATCGACAGCGCCCGCCTGCTGGGACGCGATGACCTGGTCGATTTGCACCAGCAGCGCCTGCAGCAAGCCTTTCCGGAGGTCGCCAGTTCACCCCGGTGAATTGGGTTACCCTTGAAACTCGGCCCACTCCGCCGCTGACACCTACCCCACAGACACCATGAACGCACTCACCTCCTGGCTCGGGCAACACGCGCACCTCTGGGCTGTGGCCCTGCTCATCGCCCTGGTTGTCTTCCACTACCTAACCCGGTTCGTGGCCCCGGCCATGCGGCTGCAGCACACACTGGCACAAGCCATTGAACGGCTGGGCACCATCAAGGCCACGGCTGCCAGCCAAGGCGTGGATCTGGACCAGATCGGTCAGGAGGTGATGACCGACCCGCGCCTGGCCCACCTGTGGAGTCAGTATGCCAACGGCCTGCACCCGCACTGGGGGCAGGGCCAGACAGCAGCGCCAGCGTCTGTGCAGCAAAGCCGCGTGCAGGCCTTGTCCGAAACCTTTTTTGCGGCCATGAAAGCCAAGACCGGCACCGCCGTGGTGAACCTCAGCAACATTGAGCAGCAAGTGTTGGGCGACCCGCACCTGGCCAGCCTCTGGGCCGAGTATTCCGAAGCGCTGCAAGGCATGCCCGCCGCGGCCCCGGTCGAACCCGCCCGCGTCAAACAGTGGCGCTCTGCGGCGCTGGCAGAAACCTATTTCTCGGAGCACGCGCTGGTGGACTCGCCACTGCAAGCCGACTTCTACAAACACGTGCCCGGCATCCTCACGGGCCTGGGCATCATCGGCACGTTCTCGGGGCTCATCATGGGCCTGATCCACTTTGACGTGTCCAACCCCGAAACCACGCAGGCGCAGCTGAGCTTGCTGGTGCAAACCGTGGGGCAAGCGTTCTTTGTGTCCGCTGCAGCCATCACGCTGGCCATGCTCTTCACCTGGATCGAAAAGTCGCTGCTCACCGCCCGCTACGCACAGGTCGAAGCCCTGCAACACCTGATCGACAGCCTGTTCGAAGCCAGCTCCGGCGAAACTTACCTGGAGCGCCTGGTCGCCGCCGCCGAAGCGCAGGCTGCGGCCTCGCACGAGATGCTGCGCGAAATGCGCCGGACGCTCAGCGAATTGAGCAGCCAATGAGCGCCTTCAGATAAGCGCCCAGCCATGCTCCGCCTGAAGACACCCCGAACGCGCCGCGCCAAAGACGAGGCCGAGAAACCTTTCTGGATCTCGTTTTCGGACCTGATGACCGCGCTCATGGTGCTGTTCCTGGTGGCCATGGCTGTGGCGCTCATGGGCGTCACTCAGGGCCTGCGCAAGATCGAAGAAACGCGCAAAGACCGCGAGGAAACCATCCAGTCCTGCATCGCCGACATCGACCAGATCGCGCAAAAGCCCGAGTTCAAAGGCGTCAAGGTGCGCGGCCAGACCATCGACTTCGGACCACTGGCCGAGTTCCGCAAGAACGGCAACGAACTGAACCCAGAACGCGCAGCGTTCTTGCGCAACTTTGTGCCGCAAGTGCTTGAAGTGGCTCGCCACCCCAACTGCCAGAAATGGATCAAACGCTTCGTGGTCGAAGGCTTCGCCAGCCAGGAAGGCTCCTACCTGTACAACCTGAACCTGAGCCTGGCGCGCTCGCAGCGCGTGTTGTGCGTGCTGCTCGACGCCAGCGCGCCCGATGCGCCCAGCCAGGACGACCGCCGACTGATCCGCCAACTCTTCCTGGTCGGCGGCTCGTCCTTCAACGCCGCCATCCTCGATCAACCCGAAAAAAGCCGCCGCGTGGAACTGCGCCTGGAGTTCAAGGAACTGCGCCAGGACTGCCGGGCCGGTGACACGGCCTGCCAGTCAGAAGCACCGCCGCCGATTCCTTGGGATGAGGATTTCAAGTGCCCTGTGGCGGGGCAGTGATCAACGCGCCACAAAACTCCCGCTCTTGCCCCCATGCTTTTCCAGCAGCGTGATGCCGGTCATGGTCATGCCGCGATCCGCTGCCTTGCACATGTCGTAGATCGTCAGCAGGGCCACCTGCACGGCCGTGAGGGCTTCCATTTCCACGCCGGTCTGGCCCACAGTTTCGGCAGTGGCGGTGCAGACCACTTCGCTGCTGCCAGTCAGCACCTCAAACTCGACCGCCACACGAGTCAGGGCGATGGGATGACACAGGGGGATCAGTTCGCTGGTTTTCTTGGCGCCCATGATGCCGGCAATGCGGGCGATGCCCAGCACGTCGCCTTTTTTGGCGGTGCCCGACTGGATCAGCGCCAGCGTGGCGGGCTGCATGCCGATGCGGCCTGTGGCCACGGCCACGCGGTGGGTGCTGGTCTTGCCGCCCACGTCCACCATGTGGGCCTGGCCCTGGGCATCGAAATGGGTCAAGGGGGAAGAACTCATGCTTTACCTGTGGAAATGAAGGTTTACAAAAACTTGTCAAGAATGGCGCATGATACGGCCAACGCTGCCACGCGCCTCTGAGGATTTGCCCGCTTGAACCGCCCACTGCCCACCCGTTCCTTGCCCAAACTGGGGCGCCTGTGCACGGCGCTGCTGGCCTGCGCGCTGTGCCTGCCACCGGCCTGGGCGCAGCGCAATGCCTTGCCTTCGCTGGGTGAGGGCGAGGGCATTTCGCTCAGTGCCGAACGGCAGCTGGGCGACCGCATTGCCCGCGAGCTGTACCGCGACCCCGACTACCTCGAAGACCCGGTGCTGGACGAGTACATCCAGCGGCTGTGGGCACCGCTGCTGCAGTCTGCCGCCGCACGGGGCGAGCTGTCGCCTGAGCTGCGCGAGCGCTTTGCCTGGCGCCTGTTGCTGGGGCGCGACCGCTCGGTCAATGCCTTTGCCTTGCCCGGGGGTTATCTGGGCGTGCACCTGGGCTTGATCGCAGTGGTGACGTCGGACGACGAACTGGCCTCGGTGCTGGCACACGAACTCAGCCACGTGACGCAGCGGCACATCGCCCGCTCGATGGACAGCCAGGCCAGGATGACGCCCTGGATGCTGGGCAGCCTGATTCTGGGTGCGCTGGCCGCCAGCAAAAACCCGCAGGGTGCGCAGGCCATGATCGTGGGCGGGCAGGCCGCCGCCATCCAGTCGCAACTGAGCTACACGCGGGACATGGAGCGTGAAGCCGACCGCGTGGGCTTTGGCGTGATGAGCGAAGCCGGTTATGACCCGCGTGGCTTTGTCGGCATGTTCGGCAAGCTGCAACAGGCGGCCGGGGTCAATGACAACGGCGCCTTCCCCTACCTGCGCAGCCACCCGTTGACGACCGAGCGCATTGCCGACATGCAAGGGCGCCTGCAGCTGAACCTGCCCGTGCGTGGCGCTTCGGCTCACGAGTTCGTGCAGGCCCTGCTGGCCGCCCGTGCGCGGGTGTTGTCACAGAGCAGCGTGGACGCCTTGCGCGCCTGGATCACCGGCGCTCAGAACCTGAGCGACAAGCTGCCTGCACGCGAGCGCGCTGGTCGCCTGTATGCCGCAACGCTGGCGCACATGCAGCTGCGCGACTGGACAGGTGCGAACCAGTCCATCCAGGCACTGGAGTCTGCGGTGCAGCTGCGCCCGGACGCGGCGCGGCTGGTGCGGCTGCTCAAGGCCGAAGCCGCCGCGATGCAAAACGATTTTGTGCAAGTGGTGCGGCTGCTGTCGGTGCCGCCGCCCTCGGGCCCACTGGCACGGCCCGAATTGATCGCCCTGGCACAAGCCCTCACGCAATTGCCTGCACAGGCCGGGCACGCTGAAGTGATCCGGCAACTGCGCGAGCTGATCGTGGCATCACCCGCCGACGCCCAGGCCTGGCAGGTGCTGGCGGGCTTGCTGCGCTCGCAAGGGCACACTGTGGCAGCCCTGCGTGCCGAAGGCGAATCGCAGTGGGTCAAGATGGACATCACCGGCGCGATCGACCGCTTGCGGGCGGCGCAAGACCTGATGCGGAGTGACCGCAGCCAGTCAGCGGACCACATCGAAGCGTCCATCGTGGACGCCCGTTTGCGCCAGTTCCAGGCGCAGCTGCGCGAGATGCAGCTGGAGCAGCGCCAGCGCTGAGTGAATTCAGCGCTGTGCGGCTTCAGCTCTGCAGCGTGGCCGAGGATGCGCGCCGTGCAGCCCAGCGGCCGAGGCCCAACACGCCTGCAATGGCCAGGCCGTAGACGGGCCACTGCAACCAGGCGGTGGCAGGGACATCGAACACGCCGTCGAGCAAGGGCTCACCAATCACCATCTTGGCCGCAGTGAAGGCCAGCACGGCAGCACCCAGCTGGATGATGAACGGAAAACGCTCGACCAGCTTGAGCACCACCGAGCTGCCAAACACCACGATGGGCACACTCACCAGGAGGCCAATGATCACCAGGTCCCACGAGCCGTGCGCAGCACCGGCGACGCCCAGCACGTTGTCCACCCCCATCAGGGCATCGGCCACGACGATGGTTTTCATGGCACCCCAGAAAGTCGACGCCACAGGGCCGTGCTCATCACCATCGCCCGTGTCGGCCAGCAGCTTGTAGGCGATCCACAGCAGGCCCAGGCCACCCACCAGCATCAGTCCGGGGATCTGCAGCAGCCAGACCACGCCCAGCGTCATGACGCTGCGCACGGCGATGGCACCCACGGTGCCCCAGACAATGGCTTTCTTTTGCAGATGTGCAGGCAGGTTGCGCGCCGCCAGGGCAATGACGATGGCGTTGTCGCCCGCCAGCACGAGGTCAATGAGGATGATGGCCAGCAGGGCGGACCACCAGGGGGCAGAAAAAAGTTCCATGCGAACACTCCGAGTTGTTGAAATCAACACCCGTGCAGCATTCATCTGGCGAAACCGTCGCCTTCGACAAACCCTGCAAGGGCTTTTGTCGAAGGTCTTGCTCAGTACAAACAGGCTTTGTACCCGACAGACCGGAGGCCAAACATCGGCCACGTATTGACGGTCTGTCGTCATCACAACCTGGGCGGTTGCGGGCGGGAGCTACTCCCCTTCAGAGTTCGTATTGGAACCGATCTCGCAGTGTCCCTGTATTGCCTGGGGGTATTGTGACCAGCGATCCGAGATTCTGCCGACGTTGAACCCGCTATGATCCCCCTCCCAAGCAAAAAGACCATGGCCGGAATCCACATCACCGACATCGAAGCCGCCATCAACCACTGGCGCGCCAAGAACCCCTCGCCCGACGGGGTGACGCTGCCACGCGAACTGCGCGCCCTGGCCGAGGTGTATGCGCTGATGGTCTACTACAAGCACGATCTGGCCGATGAATTCACACTGCCACTGGCCGCCGCCGAGGCCTGGCAAGACTGGTACGCCACCACACCGGACACACCCTGCATTGCGATTTGCTCGACCAGCCAGGGCGACGAAACCTGCAAGGGGTGCGGGCGCAGTTTTGAAGAAGTGCAGTTGTGGACTGAAATGACGGCGGGCGAAAAGCGGGCGGTCTGGCACCGCATCACGGTGGAAGGCACATCCTGGCGATTCAACAAATACGCCGAACGTGCCGCCGAGGATCGCCAGCAGGCCAAAGCCGCCGCCGAAGCACAAACACTGTTGCCCTTGTAAACACGGGCCCGTTCAAACCGTTTCCTGCTCCTCAAAGCGGTAGTCCTGCGCCGCCATGAGTTGCCAGCGGCCTTCGCCCTGAATCTCCAGCACCCAGGCGTGGTATTTGAGGATGCTGGCACGGTGGCCCACGCTGATGGGTGTGGTGTTGGTCGCCATCAGGGCGCGGTACAGGCGCGCTTCGTTGGCCAGGTCCAGGGCGCTGGTGGCCTCGTCCAGAAAGGCAAAGCGCGGTGCCAGCAAGAGCAGGCGTGCAAAGGCCAGGCGCTGCTGCTCGCCCACCGACAGGGTGCGGTCCCAGTCCTGCTCGGCGTTCAGGCCACCCACGCGTTCGGCCAGATCGGGCAGGTTGACTTGCTCCAGCGCGTCCAGCAGGTCGGCGTCTTGGACCTGGCGTTCGGAATGTGGGTAAAGCAGCTGACTGCGCAGGCTGCCGCCCAGCAGCATGTAGGGTTGCTGCGGCAAAAACAGCATCTGCTCGGGCACGGGCCGCTGGATGCGCCCGCCCCCTGCAGGCCACAGGCCGGTGATGGTGCGCAGCAGGGCGCTCTTGCCGCTGCCGCTGGGGCCAACAATCAAAAGGCCCTCGCCGGGCTCGACCACCAGGGACACATGTTGCAGCAGCTGGCGCACCGGCGCGGGCGTCTGCACCGTCAGGTTGTGCACGCGCAGCTCGCTGGCGCCTTCCACCGTTTCCACCGGGGTATCGACCTTGGGGTGGTGCGACGGCGCCTGCAGGGTTTGGTAGAAGGCATCCAACCGGTCCACGCCCGCCGCAAAGCGGGTCAGGCTCTCGAAGTTGTCCACCACCAGAGAAATCGCTGCCAGCACCGCCGTGAAGGCACCCGCCGCCTGCACCGCGCGGCCCACTTCCATCTCCCCCGAGAGCACATGCGTGGCGATGATGGCGCTGGGCAGCACCAGGGTGAGCATGCTGTAGCCGTACTGGAACAGGTTGAGAAAAAACTGCCGGTTGATCAGGTGGTTGAAGTTCTCGTACGCGCTGGCAAAGCGGCGCTTGATCTGCTGCTGCTCCTGCTCTTCGCCGCGGTACAGCGCAATCGATTCGGCGTTTTCGCGCACGCGGATCAGGCCGAAACGCAGGTCGGCCTCGCGCCGCAGCTGCCTGAAGTTGAGCAAGGTCAGCGGCTTGCCAAACACCAGCAAGGTGGTCAGCGTGCCCAGCGTGGCATACAGCACCAGAAAAAACACCAGCTCGTGCGAGATCGACCACAGCACCTTGCTGAAAGCCGTCAGCTGAATGAGCGAGCCCATCAGGATCAGGCCAAAGAACAACGACTTTTGCGTGAAAGTGTTGATGTCTTCAGCAATGCGCTGGTCGGGGTTGTCGATGCTGATGTGGGCGTTCAGCTCATAAAACTTCTGGTGGCTGAAGTAGCGCCCCAGAAAGCGGTAGGTCAGCCAGCGCCGCCAGTGGTTGCCCAGGCGGTCGCGCACCAGGTAGAAGCAGGCGTAGGTGGGCACCGCGCCGCACACCCACAACACGCACATGCGCACGGCGGCCCAGAAGCGCTCGCTGTCGCCCGCGGCCAGCGCCGACATGAATTCGCCGGTTTCCTGGTTGATGAGCACGGCAAAGCCGGTTTGCGTGAGCAGCAGGCCAGCCAGCAAGGCCAAGAAGCCACGGGCACGCCACTTTTCTTCGCTGTGCCAGTAGGGGGCGGCAATGCTCCGGTAGCGCCCCCACAGGTGTTGGTGATGTGTGTGTTTCATGGCGGATTCACCCACAGCATCGGGCCATCAGCGCCAGCGTGTCAACTCGATGTGGACGCTGCCGCTGTCGCCACTGAGCGTCACTGCACCGTCTTGCACGGTGGCCTGCAGCTGCATGCTGCGCTCGGCCATCTTGGCCAGCTCTTGTGACGCCTCGGTCGGCACGCGAAACACCTGCAGCTTGTCCAGGCGCGTGAGCTTGTTTTCGATGCCCTTCCACCAGACCTCGGCCGCGTGGTTGAAGCAATACAGGCGCACCGCATCGGCCTTCTGGCAGGCTTTGGTGATGGGTTTTTCTTCGGGCTGGCCGACTTCGACCCACAGGCGCACCTGGCCAGTGAAGTCCTTGAGCCAGAGGTCCGGATCGTCGGGGTCGGACAGGCCTGCGCCAAAGGCCAGTGTGCCGTCGCCGCCGCAGGTGTCCTGCAATTCGTGCGCATTGAGGGCCAGCGCCAGCAAGCGGATCATCATGCGCTCGTCGGTCTCGCTGGGGTGGCGGGCCAGGGTCAGCGCATGCTCGGCGTAGTAGTTGTGGTCAATGTCGGCGATCGAGAGATTCGCCTTGTAGATGGTGGATTTGAGGGCCATGCGCTCTGCAGTGTAGGAGCGGCGCCCTCGCCGCGATCAATGCTGGGCAAATCGCTGTGGGATCCATCGCGGCGAGGGCGCCGCTCCCACAAAAACATGCTGGCCGTCAGACGCGGCGCGCCAGCTCGGCGGCCTTGCCGACATAGCTGCCTGGCGTCATGGCCAGCAGGCGGTCCTTGTCGGCCTGGGGGATCTCCAAGCCCTGGATCAGGCCGTGCAAGTCAGCAGCGCTCACAGTCTTGCCCCGGGTGACTTCCTTGAGCTTTTCGTAGGCGCCCTGCACGCCATAACGGCGCATCACGGTCTGGATCGGTTCGGCCAGGACTTCCCAGGCGGCGTCCAGATCAGCGGCCAGCGCTTCTTCGTTCAGTTCCAGCTTGTTCAGACCCGTCATCAGCGAGGCATAGGCCAGAGCGGTGTAGCCCAAGCCCACGCCCATGTTGCGCAGCACGGTCGAGTCGGTCAGGTCGCGCTGCCAGCGGCTGATCGGCAGCTTCTCGCTCAGGTGCTTGAGCACGGCATTGGCCAGGCCCAGATTGCCTTCGGCGTTTTCAAAGTCGATCGGGTTGACCTTGTGCGGCATGGTCGAGGAACCAATCTCGCCTGCCTTGAGGCGCTGCTTGAAGTAGCCCAGGCTCACATAGCCCCAGATGTCACGTGAGAGGTCGATCAGGATGGTGTTGCTGCGGGCCACGGCGTCAAACAACTCGGCCATGTAGTCGTGCGGCTCGATCTGGATGCTGTAGGGCTGGAAGGTCAGACCCAGGCCCCATTCAGAGCGCTGGGACTCACCCAGTTCAGGGGTTTCAACCACTTTCTTCGCGAAGGCTTCCCAGTCAAAGTCGGGCCAGGCCGACAGGTGGGCGTTGTAGTTGCCCACCGCGCCGTTCATCTTGCCCATGAGCTTGACGGCAGCGATCTTCTCGCGGCAGCCGTTCAGGCGCATCACCACGTTGGCCATTTCCTTGCCCACGGTGGTGGGGCTGGCGGTCTGGCCGTGGGTACGGCTGAGCATGGGCACATCGGCAAAAGCGTGTGCCATCTCACGCAGCTTGGCAATGATGCCGTCCAGGCCGGGCAGCATGACTTCGGCACGGGCATGCTTGATTTGCAGGGCATGGCTGGTGTTGTTGATGTCTTCGCTGGTGCAGGCAAAGTGCACGAATTCGGCCACCTTTTCCAGCTCGGGGCGGTCCTTGAACTTGGACTTGATCCAGTACTCGACGGCCTTGACGTCGTGGTTGGTGGTCTTTTCAAATTCCTTGATGGCCACGCCGTCGGCTTCGCTGAAGTTCTTGACCAGTCCCGTCAGATAGGCGCGAGCACCGGGCGAGAGGGGCTTGAACTCCTCAAAACCCGCGTCCGACAAAGCGATGAACCACGCCACTTCGACCTGAACGCGACGGTGCATGTACCCGAGCTCGCTCACCAGGGGGCGCAGGGCGTTGAGTTTGCTGGCGTAACGGCCATCCAGCGGCGACAGGGCGGAAATGGGGGAGAAATTCATTCCCTGATTGTAAGTTGCAGACCTGCCACGGCCGGGAAAGACCACGATCATCTCTGAATCATGAGGCCCTCTAGAATCGTCCCCTGTTTTCCCATACAGTCACGGCATGAAACTCATCGGCTCACTCACCAGTCCCTACGTCTGCAAGGTTCGCATCGTCCTCGCAGAGAAAAAGCTGGACTACACCTTCGTCACCGAGGACGTCTGGTCGGCCGACACCAAAATCTCCGACTCCAACCCGCTGGGCAAAGTGCCTTGCCTGATCATGGAAGGCCACGAGGCCGTGTTTGACTCGCGCGTGATCGTGGAATACCTGGACACCCTCTCCCCCGTGGGCAAGCTGATCCCGACGGGTGGCCGCGAACGCGCTGCCGTCAAGACCTGGGAGGCCCTGGCCGACGGGGTGATGGACGCGGCCATTCTGGCGCGCATGGAAAGCATCTGGCCCGGCCGTGCAGACAGCCAACGCTGCCAGGCCTGGATTGACCGTCAGATGGGCAAGATCGACACCAGCCTGCAAGCCATGAGCACCGCGCTGGGCGACAAGCCCTTTTGCTCAGGCGTGCACATGAGCCTGTCGGACATCGCCGTGGGCTGCGCCCTGGGCTACCTGGATTTTCGCTACGGCCAGATCGACTGGCGCTCGAAGCACCCGAGTCTGCACAAGCTCTACGACAAGTTGAGCCAGCGCCAGAGCTTCATCGACTGCATGCCCAAAGCCTGATGCAGTCTTCGGGGCCTCACTTGTAGAAGGCCTCGACCTTGCCCTTGAGCTTGATCATGAGTGGATTGCCCTTGCGGTCCACCGTCTTGCCTGCGGGCACCTTGACCCAGCCTTCGCTCACGCAGTATTCCTCGACGTCCGAACGCTCCTTGTCATTGAAGCGGATACCGATGTCATGCTCAAAGATGGCGGCCACATGGTGCGGGCTGCGCGGATCAATGGACAGGTGATCGGGCAATTCGGGGCGGGAAGTCGGTTCGGTCATGGCGGTGAACGGTCGGTGATGCGAATGAAGCCGCCATTGTCCACGCTTTTGTCTCTGCATTTGCCCACGCATTGAGCACTTCTTCTCAGAAAAACTGCAGGCAAAAATGAGACGAAAGAGCTCCTTTCAGGAGTCGTCTGCGGTATGCTTCGCGCTTCATTTCATGGAGCCTGAGTACCTGTCACAGACCGGGCTGCGCATGGCCGTTTGTTCTCCCGTCTGCACCCATTCAAAGGAATCGTCATGTTGTCCAGAACACTGGTGTGTTTGTGCCTGCTCGGTGGTTTGGCAGCGTGCAGCAAGCCCGCCTCCGAAGAAAAGAAAAACGACGCCGCTGCCCACCTGAGCCTGGGGCAGGAAGATGTGCTGGTGCTGGACACACTGGAGCATGGCAGTGGCCCCGTGATCACCGGCTCGGTCCAGCCCGAGCGCCGCGCTGACCTGCGCGCCGAGGTCTCGGCCATGGTGCTGCGCGTGTTCAAGGAAAACGGCGATGCGGTCCGCAAGGGTGACCTACTGGTGAGCCTGGACGACGCCGTGCTGCGCGACAACCTGTCTTCGGCAGAAGAGGGCAGCCGTACTGCGGCTCAATCGCTGGACAGCGCCGAGCGCCAGTACCAGCGGCAGAAATCATTGCAGGCACAGGGCATGGTGTCGATGCAGGCTCTGGAAGAGGCCGAAGTGCGCCGCAACACCACCCAAAGCGAGTGGGTGGCCGCCAAGGCCCGTGTGGCCGCCGCACGCCAGCAACTGGACCGCACCCTGGTGCGCGCCCCGTTTGACGGCATGGTCAGTGCACGCAAGGTGTCGGCAGGCGACACAGCCCAGATCGGCAAGGAGCTGGTGCAGATCATCGACCCGGCCAGCATGCGTTTTGAAGGCCTGGTTTCGGCCGACCAGATGCGTGTGCTCCAGGCCGGGCAGCGTGTGAGCTTCCGGATCAACGGTGCGGACAGACCAATGGCCACGGGCCGGATTCGCCGCATCGACGCCTCGGCCAACCCGGTCACGCGCCAGGTCGCGGTGCTGGTGGACTTCACGGGCGATGCCCGCCCCCCCATCGTGGGCCTGTATGCCGAAGGACTGGTCGAAACACAGACCGAACCCGCCCTGATGCTGCCCGAATCGGCGCTGGTGCGCGAAGGCGACAAGGTCTCGGTCTGGTTGCTGGACGGCCAGACTGTGCGCAAGCAGGCACTGGCACTGGGCGAGCGCGATGCGCGTCTGGGCCGCTGGGTGGTTCGCTCTGGACTGAAAAATGGCGACCGCGTGGTGCGCAACCCCGGCAGCAACCTCAAGGACGGCCAGGCCTTCTCGCTGCGCTCTGAAAAAACCGGGAGCTGATCCATGTTCCTGTCCAATTTCAGCGTCCGCCGCCCGGTGGTGACGGTGGTCATCATCATCATGCTCATGGCCTTGGGGCTGCTGGCCATCAAAAAGCTCAAGGTCAACCAGATCCCCGACGTCGCGCTGCCGCTGCTGGTGGTGGACATCAACTACCCCGGCGCATCGCCCGACACGGTCGAGCGCGAGGTGCTCAACCGTGTTGAAAAATCCCTGCAGTCGGTGACCGGGATCAAGGAGCTCAAAGCCTCGGCCAATGAAGGCAACGCCAATTTCCTGGTGTTCTTCGAGTTCAAGAAGAACCTGATCGAAGCCACCGACGAGGTGCGCAACGCCATTGGCACAGTGCGCTACAAGCTGCCCACCGAAATCCGCGAACCGGTGATCTTGCGCATTGACCCGTCTGCGCAACCCATCATGCAGCTGGCGCTGTCGTCGTCCACACAAAAGCACGCCGAGATTTCGCGCCTGGCCGAAGACCAGCTGGCCGACAAATTCCGCGCCATCCCGGGCGTGGCGCAGGTCAAGGTCAATGGCTCTCTGCGTCGCGAGTTGAGCGTGCTGCTGCATGCGCAAAAGCTGCGCGAGGTCAACGTGTCGGTGGCCGAGGTGGTCAATGCTCTGCGCAGCCAGAACATCGCCGCCCCTGTGGGCAAGATCCGTGGCGAGATGCAGGATCAGAGCATCCGGCTGCTCGGGCGCATCGAGTCGCCTGCCGACTTCCAGCAGATCGTGATCCGACGCAGCGGCAACGAACTGGTGCGCCTGGGGCAGGTCGCCACCATCGAGGACGGCTTTGCCGAAATGAACAACCTCAGTGTGCGCAACGGCCACCCCAATGTGGGCCTGGCCATCACCCGCACACGCGAAGCCTCCACCGTGTCGGTGGCCAACGAGGTGCGCAGCCTGGTCAAGGGCGTCAACGAAACCCTGCCCAAGGGCACGCAGATCGACATCACGCAGGACGGCGGCAAGGACGCCGAGAACAGCCTGAACAACGTGATCGAAGCGCTGGTGTTTGGCGCGGTGCTGACCATTTTTGTGGTTTATGTGTTCCTCAACTCCTGGCGTTCGACACTGATCACCGCGCTGTCGCTGCCCACCTCGGTCATCACCGCCTTCATCGCGGTGTGGCTGTGCGGCTTCACGCTCAACTTCATGAGTCTGCTGGGGCTGTCCCTGGCCATTGGCGTGCTGATCGACGACGCCATCGTGGTGCGCGAGAACATCGTCCGTTTCATGGAGCGCGGCTTCGCACGGCGCGAAGCCGCCCTGCAAGGCACGGCCGAAATCGGCCTGGCCGTGGCGGCGACCACCTTCTCCATCGTGGCGGTGTTCATCCCGGTGGCGTTCATGCCCGGCGTGTCGGGCGAATGGTTCCGGCCTTTTGGTCTCACGGTCGTGGCCTCGGTTCTGGTGAGCCTGCTGATCTCGTTCACGCTCGATCCCATGCTGTCGGCCTACTGGGGCGACCCGCCGGGCCACCACGAAGCACCCAAACACGGCATCAGCTTGCGGCTGGCGCGCTTCAACACCTGGTTTGACCACCAGGCCGACCGCTATGGCCGCGTGATCGCCTGGGCGCTGCACCACCGCCGCTGGATGTCGGCGTTTGCGCTCATCAGCCTGGTCGGTGCGCTGGCCCTGCAAGCCAGGTTTGGCGGTTCCAGCTTTTTGCCCGCCACCGACGGCAATACGCTGGCCATCGATGTGCGCACCCCCGCCAGCAGCAGCCTGGAATACGCCCGCCTCAAACTCGAAGCGGCAGCCGCCCTGGCGCGCTCGATCCCCGAGACGCAGGCCACTAACAGCAACATCAACCCGGGCGGTGGCCGCATCTACATCGACATCGGCAAGAGCACCCAACGCAAGCGCTCGGCACAGCAAATCGGCGCCGAGCTGCGCGCCCGCACCAGCTTGCTGGTGGGTGCCGAGTTCACTGTGCTCGACGACCTGAACAACGGCGCGGCCAAACCCGTGCAAATCCAGTTCACGGGCACCGACTCGCGCAAACTGCTGGAGATCACCAACGACTTCATGGCGCGTCTGCGCAAGGTGCCCGGCGCGGTGGACGTGGGCCTGTCGCAGCAAGACCCGCAAAACGAGTTGCGCATCGAGCTCGATCGCGGCCTGGCCAACTCGCTGGGCATCTCCGCCGCCGATGCCACCAACGCCTTGCGCGTGGCCTTTGCGGGTGTCGAAGTCGGTGACTGGGTGGACCCCACAGGCGAAGCGCGTGACGTGGCCGTGCGCCTGGCCCCCGAAGACCGCACCAGTGCCAGCAACATCGAGCGCCTGCCCATCTCCGTGGCAGGCACCAGCACCATCGTGCCGCTGGCCCAGATCGCCAAGGTCACGCTGGGACAGGGGCCTTCGCGCATCGAACACGCCGATGGCAAACGCACCATCGCCGTATCGGCCAACGCGCAGGGCCGCTCCAGCGGTGAAGTCACCGCCGATGCGCTGAAGATTGCCCGTGACATGAATTTTCCGCCAGGCTACGGTCTGCAGCTGGCCGGGGCCTCCAAGGACCAGAAGGAAGTGTTCAGCGAGATGGGCATCGCCCTGGTCTCCGGCATCGGGCTGATGTACCTGATCCTGGTGATGCAGTTCAGCTCCTTCACCGCGCCACTGGCCGTGATGCTGTCCCTGCCGCTGTCACTGATCGGTGTGGTGCTGGCCTTGCTGCTGACGGGCGGCACACTCAACCTGATGAGCTTCATCGGTGTGATCATGCTGATGGGCCTGGTGGCCAAGAACGCCATCTTGCTGCTGGACGCTGCCCGTGCCGAAGAAGCGCAAGGCGTTGACCGAGAAGAAGCGCTGATGAACGCCGGACGCAAGCGCCTGCGGCCGATTTTGATGACCACCTTCGCGCTGATTGCGGGCATGCTGCCTGTGGCCATCGGCATGGGCGAGGGCGGCGAGTTCTACCGCCCCATGGCGGTGGCCATCATCGGCGGCACCATCACCTCCACGCTGCTCACGCTGCTGGTGGTGCCCAGCTTTTACGACAGCATCGAACTCAAGCGCGACCACCTGCTGGCCAAGTTCCGTGCACGTGAGGCGCACTGGAACACCGCCGTGTCCGTGCTGGTGACCGGGCTGGAAGTGCTGATGACCCTGCTGCTGCTGCGCCTGGTCTACCGTGGCATCGTGCACGCGTGGGGCTGGAAACGCCGCCGCGCGACCTGAGAAACAGTCCGACTCACGGCTTGGCGCTCAGGCTTTTTTCAATGGTGCCGACCAGGCTCTTGCTCTCGGGGGTGGTCATGCTGCTGTAGCTGTCGACCAACTTGCCGTCGCGCCCGATCAGGTATTTGTAGAAGTTCCAGCGCGGCACTGTGGCACCCTGCGCGGCGAGTTGCTTGAACAAGGGGTTGGCCTGCTCGCCCTTGACGCTGGAGGCTGCAAACATCGGAAACTTCACGCCAAAGGTGTTCTCACAGAAGTCGGCAATGTCCTTGTTGCTGCCCTTTTCCTGTGCGAAATCGTTCGATGGGAAACCCAGCACCACCAGACCCTGGTCCTTGTATTTGGCGTACAGCGCCTCCAGCCCCTTGTACTGCGGGGTGAAACCACAATAACTGGCCGTGTTGACCACCAGCACCACCTTGCCCGCGTACTGGCACAGCGACTGGGGCTTCTCGTCCTGCAGACGAAGGATCGTGTGGTTGAGCAGCGCAGGGCATGTCGCCCCTGGGGTCTGGGCCTGGGCCATGCCACTGGTCAGCGTCCCCAGCGCAAGGGCCAGGAGCACACGGACGGACTGCGATTGGGTCATGTTCAAACCTCCATGCTGCGCATCAAACGCTGACGGCCTTCAAGAACGTGTTTCTCGGCCGCTGATCGGGCCTTGCTGTTGGCGCCTTTGACGATGGCGTCGAAGATCTGGCGGTGTTCGATGTTGGAGCGACGCATGTTGCCCGGGGCGTTGAAGTACTTGCGCCGGAACAGGTGCAGCTCCTTGACATAGTCGTCGTACGCCGACTGGGCCCGCCGGTTGCCCGACAGACGCATGATCAACTCATGAAAGTGCAGGTTCAAGTCGTAGTAGCGGCTGCCGTCTTCCTGCTCGCAGGCCTGGTCCATGCCCTGCAGCAGTTCTTCAAACTGCTGCTTGTCGGCTTCGGTCAGGTGTTCGCTGGCGTGCTCGGCCCCAAAGCCGAACATCAGGGCGCGCAGCTCGTAGGTTTCGAGCATTTCGCGCAGCGAGAACTGCCGCACGAACACGCCCCGGTTGACCACGGCCGTGACCAGGCCCTGACCCGTGAGGATGCGGATCGCTTCGCGCACCGGGCCGCGGCTGGTGCCCATGCGCAGCGCCAGCGCCGCTTCGTTGAGCCGCTCGCCAGGCTGCAGTTCGCCGGTGTAGATCCACTGCTTGAGCTGGTCAGCCACCCAGAGGGGCAGGTTTTGCTCGGGTTTGTCGGCCGGGGAGGTCATGCGAATGGGGCTGTTGAACGCTTCAAGGAAGTGGCTGGATAGTACAGGAGCCCCTTGTTTCATGGTGAGACAGCCCTGCTTACATGTCGACAATTTATCCAAAGTGTTGACACTTTAAGCAGAATCAGGTGACACTTTGGCCTGATTTTGGCTCTTTGCAGGACAACCGCCATGCCCCATCTGCCCGCCTCTGCCGCGCTTTCGCACCTGCGCGTGATCGACCTGACGCAGGTCCGCGCCGGCCCCACCTGCTGCCGCCAGCTGGCCGACTGGGGGGCCGATGTGGTGCAGGTGCAGATGCCCGAGCACATGCGCGGCGACGACACCCTGGGTGGGCAGGAAGGCTCGGACTACCAGTACACGCACCGCAACAAGCGCTCGATCACGCTCAACCTCAAGGAGCCCGAAGGCATTGCGCTGCTCAAGCAGCTGATCGCCAAGGCCGATGTGGTGGTCGAAAACTTCCGCCCGGATGTGAAGTTCCGCCTGGGCATCGACTACGACAGCCTCAAGGGCGACAACCCCGGCCTGATCTACGCGAGCATTTCGGGCTTTGGGCAGACCGGTCCGCTGGCCCAGCGCCCGGGCTTTGACCAGATTGCCCAAGGCATGGGCGGCCTGATGTCGGTCACAGGCCAACAAGGTGAAGGCCCGATGCGCGTGGGCATCCCGATTGCCGATTTGTGTGCGGGCATTTTTGCGGCGCAGGGCATTCTGGTGGCGGTGATCGAGCGACAAAAATCCGGCCAGGGTCAGTGGCTGCACACCTCGCTGCTCGAATCGATGGTTTACATGATGGACTTCCAGACATCGCGCTGGCTGATTGACGGTGAGGTGGCGACGCAGGCGGGTAACTTCCACCCGACCAGCATCCCCACGGGTGTGTACAAGGCGCGCGACGGCTACATGAACATCGCCGTCTTCGGCTCCAAGATCTGGGAGCGGTTTTGCGACATCCTGGGCGCGCCGCAGTGGGTCACCGACGAGCGCTACAAGGACAAGCCCAGCCGCTCGGTCAACCGCGACGCACTCAACGCCGAGATCAACGAACGCCTGGCCGCGCAGGACTGCGCTTACTGGATCAAACGCCTGAACGAAGGCGGCGTGGCCTGCGGCCTGATCAACAGCATGGACGCGGTATTTGAAGAGCCGCAAGTGCAGCACCTGAAGATGGTCAAAAACGTGGTCTCGCCCCACCAGGGCCCGCAGCGGCTGGTGGGCCAGCCCGTGCAGCTCGAGCGCACGCCCAGCACCATCGCCCGCACCACGCCACGGCGCGGCGAGCACAGCGAAGAAATCCTCGGCGAGCTGGGCGTGAGCGCCGCAGACCTGGCCCGCCTCAAATCCACCGGAGTTTATTGATGAGCGACATCACCTACACCTCACCCACCGAACGGGTGAACACCTGGCTGGACGGCAGCACGCTGTTCATCGAGTTCAACAACCCGGCCCGCCACAACGCCCTGAGCGTAGACATGTGGGAGGCTGTGCCCGTGCTGCTGGCTCTGGCCGAACAGGACAGCCGTGTGCGCCTGGTGGTCTTCAAAGGCTCGGGCGGAAAGGCTTTCGTGTCGGGCGCCGACATCTCGCAGTTTGAAGACATGCGCGCCGCCAAGGAAGCCGTGACGCGCTACGAAGCCATGGCCGAAGCGGCGCTGATGGGCATCTACAACTTCTCCAAACCCACGCTGGCCTGCATCCAGGGCTACTGCATCGGCGGCGGCGTGAATGTGGCCATCAGCTGCGACATGCGCATTGCCGCGAGCGACGCGGTGTTCTCGGTGCCTGCGGGCCGCCTGGGGCTGGGCTACCGCTACTCGGCCATGAAGAACCTGGTCGACCTGATCGGCCCCGGTGCGGCCAAGGACCTGTTTTTCACAGCGCGGCGCATCGACGCGGCCGAGGCGCACCGCCTGGGTCTGGTCTCGCGCACCGCACCTGTGGACGCCTTGCCCGAGCTGCTGGCCGAGTACACGCGTGCCCTCGACGAGAACGCGCCGCTGACGATCCAGGCCGCCAAGTTCATCACGCGCGAGATCCTCAAGGCCTCGCCCGAAGCCGATCTGGCGCATTGCCAGCAACTCATTCGTGGCTGCTTTGACAGTGCCGACTACGCCGAAGGTCGCAAGGCCTTCATGGAAAAACGCAAGCCTGTTTTCAAGGGCGTCTGAGGGTTTGAAGACCTGCACGGAGAACACACATGAAGTCTTACTGGATGATCTCGGACGACAGCGGCTCACGGCTGGAGCTGCGCGACGTGGACACCCCCCAGCCTGGCGCAGGTCAGGTGCTGGTCAAAATGCACGCGGCCTCGCTCAACCGGGGTGAATTCATCCACGGCCACGGCTTGCACGCCGCAGGCAGCGCCAAAGCTGCGGGCATGGAAGGCGCGGGTGAAATCGTGCAGTTGGGCGAGGGCGTCACGGGCTGGAAAGCAGGCGACCGCGTGATGGGTCGCTGCCCTGGTGCGTTCTCGCAATACGCTTTGATGGATGTGCGCGAGATGATGCCCGTGCCCGCACGCCTGACGCTCGAAGAAGCGGCATCCATCCCGCTGACCTTTCTGGTCACGCACGACCTGCTGGTGCTGCAAGGCCAGCTGCAGGCCGGGCAGTGGCTGCTGGTCAACGGCGTGTCGTCGGGCGTGGGTGTGGCCTCTTTGCAGATGGCCAAGGTGCTGGGCGCCAAGGTCATCGGCACCTCGGGCTCGCAGGCCAAGCTCGACCAACTCAAGCCCCTGGGCCTGGACGTGGGCATCTGCACCCGCGCACCGAATTTTCATGACGCGGTGATGCGGGCCACCGAGGGCAAGGGCGCCAACCTGGCCGTCAACACGGTCGGCGGCACGGTGTTTGCCGAGAGCCTGCGCAGCCTGGCGTTTCAGGGGCGCATGGGCATCGTGGGTTATGTGGACGGCACGCTCACAGCACCCATTGACCTGGAAACACTGCACGCCAAACGCCTGACGATCTTTGGCGTGTCCAACAAGCTGCGCACGCCTGCGCAACGGGCCGATGGGATTGCCAAGTTTGCGGCGCAGATCCTGCCCGCGTTCGCCGATGGACGCATCCAGCCCATGATCGACCGGGCTTTTGACTTTGACGCCATGCCGCAGGCCAAGGTGCACATGGAGAGCAACCAGCACACGGGCAAGATCGTGCTGAGCATCGACTGACCACACCCCCACACGGAGGAGACACACGATGAACAAAAGAAAAGCACTCGCCGCCTTGGCCTGGGCCGTGGTTGGCGCAGGCGCACACGCGCAGTCCGCCGCACCCTACCCGAACAAACCCGTCAAACTGGTGATCGGCTTTGCACCCGGTGGCGCCGCAGACCATGTGGCCCGTTCGATGAGCGACGCCTTTGGCCGCGCACTGGGCACCAGCGTCGTGGTCGAAAACCGTGCAGGTGCGGGCTCCAGCATCGCCGCAGAAATCGTGGCCAAGGCCCCGGCCGATGGCTACACGGTGTTGATCGCCAGCCCCAGCAGCATTTCGGTGAACCCGGCGCTCAACCCCAAACTGGGTTACACCCCCAAGGACCTGGCCCCGGTGACCAAGATCACCTCTTCGCCACTGGTGATTGCCGCCAATCCGAACATCGGGATCAACAACCTGCAGGACCTGATCGTCCGCGCCAAAAAGGAGCCCGGTCGCATCAACTACGCCACCTCGGGCAATGGCTCGGCGCCGCACCTGGGCGCAGCGCTCTTCACGCAACTGGCCAATGTGGACCTGACGCACATCCCGTTCCGCGGCGGCGGCCCGGCCATCCAGTCGCTGATCGCGGGCGATACGCAGGTGACCTTTGGCACGCCGCCTTCGGTGCTGCCGATGATCCAGGCCGGGCGCCTCAGAGGTCTGGCTGTCAGCACGACGGAACGCACGGCGCTGGTGCCGGGTGTGCCCGGCATGCGCGAGGCGGGTCTGCCCGAATACAGCATCGAGTTCTGGTATGGCATCTTTGTGCCTGCGGCCACGCCTGCCCCGGTGGTCAAAAAAATCTACGAAGCAGCGCAATGGGCCATGGGCCAACCCAACGTGAAAGCCGCACTGGCGCGCGAAGGCACCGATGTGGAGCTGTCCAGGTCACCCGAGCAGTTCGCGGCCTTTTTGCAGGAAGACGCGAAGTTCTGGGTCAAACTGGTCAAAAGCGCGGGCGTGAAACTCGACTGACAAGGAGTGTGCAAGATGGTGAAAGACGGTGTTTTGCAAATTGAATCGATGAAGGACCGCTGCACGGCTGCCGAGTGGCAGGCCCGCGTGGACCTGGCCGCCTGCTACCGACTGGTGGATCTGTACGGCCTGTCGGACATGATGGCCAACCACATTTCGAGCCATGTGCCCGGCGAGCCCGGGGCGTTTTTGATCAACGCCTACGGCATGATGTACGAAGAGATCACGGCGTCCAGCCTGGTCAAGATCGACATCCACGGCAACATCCTGTCCAAGCCCGACTTTGGCGAGCTGAACTACGGCATCAACAAAGCCGGCTACGTGATCCACAGCGCGGTGCACAACGCACGCCCCGAGATCGCCTGCGTCATCCACACGCACAGCTGGGCCTCGATGGCGGTCTCGGCGCTCGAATGCGGGCTGCTGCCGATCACGCAAACCGCGATGCGTTTTCTCAAGATCGGCTACCACGACTACCAGGGCGTGGTGCTGAACGAAGAAGAACAAGCCTCGCTGCTCAAAGACCTGGGCCAGAGCGAAGCCCTGATGCTGCGCAACCACGGTGCGCTGGTGGTGGGTCGCTCGGTGGGCGAGGCCTTCAACTGGATGCATCGGCTGGAGCTGTCTTGCCAGACGCAATTGGCGGCCATGGCCTGCAACACCCCATTCGCCAAGGTGCCGCAGCCCATCCTCGAAGAAACCTGGAACAACTACCAGCCCGGCACGCGCAGACCCTACGGCCTGATGGAGTGGCCCGCCTTGCTGCGCAAACTCGACCGCCTGGACCCCAGCTACAAAACCTGAGTGCCGCACACAGGGCACCTGACCCTTCAAGCGTTGGACCGCTGCTTGGCAAGGAGACAAGATGATCTGTATGACTTGGCTGCGCATGCGCAGCATGGGCTGCACCGCGCTGAGCGGGGGGCTGTTGGCCTGGGCCACTTTGGTTGCCTCTTCGGCGCACGCACAGGGCTACCCCAACAAACCCGTCAAGGTGGTCGTCGCCTTCACTGCAGGCGGCACGACCGACATCCTGGCGCGCCTGGTGGCGCAGCAGCTGACCGAGAAGCTCAAACAGCCTTTCGTCATCGACAACAAGCCCGGCGCTGGCGGCAACCTGGGCACCGAGCTCGTGGTGCGCGCGCCCGCAGACGGCTATACCCTGCTCGTCAACTCGGTGGGGCCGATCGCGGTGAACCCCACGCTGTACGCCAAGCTGCCCTACAACCCGCTCACCGACCTGGTGCCCGTGGTGCAGATCGCCGAAGTGCCCAATGTGCTGGTGGTCCACCCCAGCGTGCCTGCGCAAAACATGGACGAGCTGGTGGCCTACGCCAAAGCCAATCCGGGCAAGCTCAACTACGGCTCCACGGGCATCGGCACGTCCTCGCACCTGTCGAGCTTCATGCTGGGCAAGCGCGTGGGCTTTGACGCCACGCACATCCCCTACAAAGGGGCCGACGCCCTCAAGGACCTGCTGGCCGGGCGCATCCAGTTCATGTTCGCCACCATCCCCTCGGTCATGCAGCACATCACCGCTGGCAAGCTGCGCCCGATTGCCGTGAGCAGTCTCAAGCGCTCCCGGGCCTTGCCCGATGTGCCCACCGTGGTGGAAAAAGGTTTCCCTCATTTTGAAGCGGGTTCGTGGTTCGGCTTCTTTGCCCCCAAGGGCACGCCCGAAGCCGTGATCACCGCCGTCAACAAGGCGGTCAACGAGATGTTGACCATCCCGGCCATCGAGCAGCAAATGGTCGCGCAAGGCGCCGACCCGGCTGGCGGCACGCCTGCCCAGTTCGGTCAGTTCACCCAGCGTGAACACGACAAGTGGCGCGTGATCGTGCGCGAGTCGGGCGCACGCGCAGAGTGAGCAGGTCCATGAGCAACCCAAGGCGCTTGATGCTCTCGCAGAAGATGCTGGACCAGCTCGGGCCCCGCATCCTCCAACACACCCAGGGCCATGCCGTGGAGTTGGTTTCGATCGAGTCGGCGGTGGCCGCGCAGCGGCGCGACATCGACGCGGTCTTCATCTCGCGCGAAGTCACAGGCACCTCCACCAAGCACGAGGTGCACCCCGAGCTGCAGGCCTGCTACGACCTGATGCTGGCCAACGCCGGGTTGCAGTGGGTGCACATCCACTCGGCGGGCGCCGACCGCCCGGTGTACCAAGCGCTGCAGCAGCGCGGCGTGCAAGTCACCACCTCGTCGGGGGCCAACGCCCGCGTGGTGGCGGCCATGGCGCTGGCGGGCTTGCTCGCGCTCAACAAACGTTTTCCGATGCTCTGGGCGCAGCAACAAAGGCGCGAGTGGGTGCCCCTGCTGGGTGCAGGACGCATGCCCCGCGACCTGCCCGGGCAAACCGCCACGATCGTCGGCTGGGGCCCCATCGGGCAGGAACTGGGGCAGTTGCTGACGGCACTGGGCCTGAACGTGATCGCGGTGCGCACGCAGCAAGTGGCATCACATGGCGGCGTCGAGATGGTGCACTTTGACCAAATGCACACCGTGCTGCCACGCACCGACTGGCTGGTTCTGGCGTGTCCGCTCACGGCCACCACCCGTGGGCTGGTCAATGCGCAGATGCTGCAGGCGCTGCCGCCAGGTGCGCACCTGATCAACGTCGCACGCGGTGAGGTGGTGGTGCAGGACGAATTGATCGCGGTGCTGCAAAGCGGGCATCTGGGCGGGGCGTTTCTCGATGTGTTCGAACACGAACCGCTGCCCGCCGAATCACCGTTGTGGAGCCTGCCCAACGTGATGGTCACACCGCATGCCGCAGGCCACTCGGATGGCAATGCGGAGCGCGTCAACCAGATGTTCCTGAACAACCTGGAGCGCTGGATGAGCGACCAACCGCTGCACCAGCTGGCCCGCTGACCCAGCGTTCGCCTGATCAGAATTTGACCGTCATGCCCAGTTGCACCGTGCGGCCCAGCAGGCTGCCCGATTGGCTGTTGACGCCCCAGACCAACGAGGAGACCGAATAGAAAGACATGGGCGGTTGGCGGTTGAACAAATTGCTCACCCCCAGACGGACGTGCGTGGAAGGATGCAGCTGGTAAACCCCCACGGCATCCACAGTGATGAAGCCCGGGACTTTCAGGTCGGAGAGTTTTTCGGTTTTTTGCGTGTCTGTGTTGTACGCGGTCACGGCCTTGTCGGTGTAGCCGCTGCTGTGGTTCAGCGTCAATTGCCAGTACGCACGGGCTTGCTCCAGACCCAAGGTCCATTGGCTGCGCCAGCGGGGCACCACCGTGTTGCTCACGGCCGAGTACGCCGCCAGATCGGACGCCCATGCGGCATCCGGCGTGAGTTTTTCCTTGGACTGCAGCATGTAGGTGGCTTTCAGGCCCATGTGCCAGCGACCCCAGTCTCCTGGCTGACGCCAGCGTGCATCCAGGTCGATGCCTTCCTTGAGCGATTGACCCAGGTTCTGCATTTGCAGCAACATGCCCATGCGGTTGAAATACGTGCCAGTGGGCGGGTAAAGGATCGGCTGAGGATCCACCACAAACTGGTTCGGGTATTTCAAAGGGTCTGCCAGCACCGAGGTATACGACATGAACTGCAAGGTGTCGCGCATTTGCACCCGCCAGTAATCCGCTGTCACCGTAAAATTGCGATGCGGTGTGAAGCCCAACCCGAAAGAGGCTTGCACCGATTTCTCAGGCCGCAGACCGGGATTGCCATTGGCAAACAGATTGAACACATCACCGCCCCGGCAAACAACATCCTTGCCTGTGTTGACCGCCAGCGCACGGGCCACGGCGTTCAAATCGTTCGTGCAGGTGAAATTCGACAGCGTCTGGTTGATGTAGGGGCTGGCCACCGTCAGCGTCTGCCCCACGGACGGGGCCCGGAAACCCGTGCCGACAGAGCCACGAACAGCCCATTCGGGATGGATGGCCCAACGGGTGGCCAGCTTGCCATTGGTGGTCGAACCCACATCGCTGTAACGGTCGGTGCGCAAGGCAGCGATCACATCCCAATCGTGACGTAGCGGCAGTTGCAGCTCCGTGTAGGCGGCCAGATCGTGGCGCTTGCCGCTGAAGTCCTGCGCAGGTGTGGTGGTGCTGAGGTCCGTGGAGCTCACAGCCTCTTGCCGTGCCTCCAACCCCCAGGCCACCAGGCTGTCCTTGCCGTTCATTTCAAACCAGGGTCGGGAAGCACGCCATTCCAGAGCGGTCAACGCTGTCTTGCCCTGGACATCGGGCCTCCAGGTGTTGCGCAAGCCTTCCAGTTGCCCCGTCAGGGGGTTGCTCGCATCGAGTGGCTTAAGCAAATTCGGATTGGTCAGCGACAGATTGGTCTGCAAACCCAGACGGCCAGACAAGTCCGGATCGTCATGGTCGTGCTGTGCACGCGCCAACGCGTGGTAGAGGCTGGCATGGTAATTCCAGCCTTCGAGTTCGCCTTTGATGCCCAAACTCAGGCGCGATTGTGTTTTATCGAAACGGTCCTGCAATGCAGGCAGATCGGCTCGCCAGAAATAAAAACCATAACCCGGGTTGAGCCCGGCCGCCTGCATCTCGGCGTAGCCGACAGCATCGACCTGGTTCACGATCCGGCCACCGAGCGCAGGCCAGGGACGGGCACCCATCTGCGTTTTCTGATGGGCGTAATACAACTCGCTGTAGAGGGTGGCGCCATTGGCCAGCAGCATTTCGCCCATGGCATGGAGCTTTTGACTCTGGCTTTCGGGGTAAATGTCATAGCCAGGCAAAGGGTTGCCTTTGCAACCTCCCAAATAGCTCCCCCTGTAAGCCACCGTGTTGCCCGCACACACGCCGTTCTGGAACAATCCGCTGAGCATGGATGGATTCGCGCCAGGCGAGTACAGCAAGGCCGGCGCTGTGTAACCCGCCACCTCCGCGCTGTCGGCCTCATAGTGCTGGCCCCCACGCATGAACCCGATGCGCCCTTGTGTGGCATAGGGGCGGTCCGAACCTTTCACGGCCTGGGTGTGTTCCAGTTCGGTGCTCACCCGCAGGCTGTAACCGTCCCGGGCCAGCTGACCTCGACCCCACACCAGGCTGGCCACCTGACCCTGGCCAGCGCCGCCCGCAGGCCGGACGTGGTTCGCTGAAATTTCCAGCCCCTGCTGTTCCGTGCGGGTGATGATGTTGATGACGCCAGCGATCGCATCGGTGCCATAAAGTGACGATGCGCCATCGGTCAGCACTTCAATGCGTTCCACCGCAGACAAGGGGATCAGGCTGAGGTCGACGCTGGCTTTTTCGGTACCAGAAATGCTCTGGATGCCAAAAGGCGCCAGCCGCTTGCCATTGAGCAAAACCAATGTGCCTGTCGGCATGCCGTGCAGCGCCCCATTGGTGAAACCATTGAAACTCTTGGCCACCGAACCCAGCTCCACGCCATTGACAGCATTGGGCAGACGTTCAATGGCCTGCGCCAGGCTGGTGAGACCTTGCCTCTGGATGTCCTGACGGGTGATGAGCTGGACAGGCAATGCCTGTGTCTGTTCCTTGCGAACAATGGATGACCCTGTGATCTCCAATCCACCCAACTGGCGGAATTCCGGAACTTGCCCCGTAACTTCAACGGGCGGATAAGTGATCCTGGTGTCGACCGGTTGCGCCAGGGTGTGCGCAGCTGCAAGCAGCCCCAGAAATGCGGATGCCAATGCACTGGCAGATCGCCTGTGCCGGGTCGTTGGATGGTCCATGTATGCCTCTTCTCAAGCCTGCATTTGCACGCTTAAACTCCAAGACATGGATCATAAAGTACTCATTCAATATTGCGTGGCTTGACACAATGCCAGCCACAATGGCGTCAGGGTCAATCGTCTGAAAAGTTCAACCCATCACTGCTCGCCAAAGCGCCAGCACCGCCTCGCACTCGGCCTGCAGCGCAGCCGCATCGACATCGGTGGGCTCTTCATTCAGGCGTGCTCGGTGCTGCACACGCCGCAGTTCACGGTAAGCATTGGCCGAGGCCTGGCCAACGCCGGGCGGCAGCAGGCCCACGGTTTCAGCGCGCTGCAGCAGCGCGATGTTGCCCACGTTGTCGGCCAGCTCGGGGTGCGTGGCGGTGTGCATCAGCACCAGGTACTGCACGGCAAATTCCGCATCCACCATGCCCCCCGGACTGTGCTTGACGTCAAAGCGGCCAGGCTTGACCGGGTGCCCCTGGCGCACCCGCTCGCGCATGCTGGCAATTTCGGCCTTGAGTCCCGCTGCGTCACGGGGAGCGCTGATGACCGCGTGACGCACGGCGTCAAAGCGGGGCGCCAGCGTTGGCAGGCCCATGACGAAGCGCGCCCGGGTCATCGCCTGGTGCTCCCAGGTCCAGGCGGTGTTGCTGCCACGCTGCTCCTGGTAGTCGGCATAAGCCTCAAAACGCGTGACCAGCAAGCCCGAGTTGCCGTTGGGGCGCAGCGCGGTGTCGATCTCGTACACATCGCCTTCGCGCGTCTTGACCGTCAGCCAGTTGATGAGTTTGCGCACATAGGCCGCATAGACCTCCTGGGCGCGTTCGTCCTCATCGTCGTAGACGAACACGATGTCCAGATCGCTGCCGTAACCCAGCTCCTTGCCACCGAGCTTGCCGTAACCGATGACGGCAAAGCAGGGCTCGTCGCGGTGGCGGTTTTTCATGCGCTGCCAGCACCAGCGTGCCGTCACCCGCAGCACGGCATCGGCCAGGGCACTCAGGTCATCGGCCACCTGCTCCACCGTGATCACGCCTTCCACATCGCGTGCCAGGGTTCTGAACTGTTCGGCATGGTGGGCGCGTCGCAACAAGTCGAGCAGGCTTTCCTCGTCGTCTTCGCCCGTGCGCTGCAGCGCAGCCAGGCGTGCATCCAGATCAGCCTCGAATTCGACCGCATCGAAGCGGCTGGTGAACAAATTGCCCCCGGCCAGTTCGTCAATCACGCCCGGGTGCTGCACCAGGTAACGCGCCGGCCAGCGCGCCGCGCCCAGCAGGCGCAGCAAGCGCTCATGCACGGAGGGCCGTTCGAGCAGCAATGACAGGTAAATCTCGCGCCGCATCAGGGGCTCGAGCCAGTCGGCCATCCGAAGCACAGCGTCTTCGCCGATGCGGCCTTCGCTCAGCCATTGCGCAGTGCGCTGCAGCAGACGCATCAGGCGACCACGGGCATCGTCGCGCAAGGCCATCACACGAGGGTTGTCGGCCCATTGGGCCAGACGATCACGCACCGCACCGCCGAAGTCCCCCAGGACTTTTTCAAGCTCGGCATGCTCGCGTCCATTCTGGCCGTTTTTGCCGTTACAACCTTTGCATTCGCGGTCACCCCCAAGCAGGATGTCGAACTCCTGTGCCACCAGTTCACGGTGCGCATCCAGATCGGTCAGGAACGCGCAGGCATTGGGGTAGCCCAGTGTGCTGGCGATCCAGGCCAGGTCTTCATCGGCCGTGGGCAGCACATGGGTCTGCTGGTCGTCCAGGTACTGGATGCGGTGTTCGACTTGCCGCAGAAAAACATAAGCACGGCTGAGCGCGTCAGCTGTGGCCTGGGGCATGAGCCCGGCCTTGGCCACGCGCTGCAAGGCATCCAGCGTGGGTCGGGTGCGCAATTCAGGAAACTGGCCTCCGCGCACCACCTGCAGCAACTGCACAGTGAATTCGATTTCGCGGATGCCGCCACGCGAGAGCTTGACATCGTTGGCGCGCTCGGGGTGCCCGGCACTGCGCTTGGCCGCGTGGTCACGGATTTGCTGGTGCAGCGTGCGCAGCGACTCGAACACGTTGTAGTCCAGATAACGGCGAAACACAAATGGCAGCACCGAGGCCCGCAAGGCCAGGGCCGAACCATTGAGCACGGCACTGCGTGGTGCCACCACTCGGCTTTTCATCCATGCAAAGCGCTCCCACTCGCGCCCCTGGACCAGCAGGTATTCTTCCAGTGCACCCAGCGATACAGCACTGGGCCCGGAGTTGCCGTTGGGGCGCAGCGCCAGGTCCACCCGGAAGACAAAGCCATGTTCGGTGGTGTCGCCAATCAGGGCATACATGCGCTTGACCAGGCGGCTGAAGTATTCCTGACAGGAAATCCGGCCACGCCCTTCGGCATTGCCGGTGGTTTCGCCGTCTTCGTCGTACACGTAGATGAGATCAATGTCACTCGACACATTGAGCTCGCGCGCGCCGAGTTTGCCCATGCCGACGATCCACAGCTCAGCCTGCTGGCCATGTGCCGTCATGGGCGTGCCGTGCAAGCTCTGCAGATCGGCCTGGACCTGAATACAGGCCGCGTCCAGCGTGACTTCAGCCAGCCACGTCATGGCCCGGGTGATGGTGTCCAGCGGGGCGCGCTGTTCACAATCGAGCACCGCCAGGCGCTCCAGCGTCAGCTGGCGCAACACCCGCAAAGCCGACGGCAAGTCCAGTCCGCGGCCACCCAAGGCCTGCAGGGCCTGGGTGAGTGTTTCGCGGGTGGGTGGTCCGGGCGGCAGTGCTTCAAACCAGTCGCCATAGCGTCTGCGCAGGCGCTGCACAAAACGCGAATAAGCGGCCAATGGTGCTGACTCAGGAGAAAGGGCTGAAAGGACCGGTTTGCTGCCTTCGCTGGGGGTCATAATTCCTGCTGACTTTCTGATGCTTTTGTTCGTGCCACCTTTGCCCCCATTTTCAGGCCGCGCCACCGTGTGGCTCTGCCTTCGCCGACTGGCCCGCTGGGCCTGCTGGGCCTTGCTGGCTTTGGGCCTGATGCTGGCCGTCGCCTGGGGCACCCTGCATCTGTGGATTGTGCCGCGAATCGGCGAATTCCGTCCCGCGCTGGAGCAACTGGCCCGACAAACGCTGGGGGTGCCTGTGCGCATTGGCGGCATTGAGGCGCAATCGACGGGCTGGGTGCCATCCTTCGAATTGCGCGACATCCAGCTGCTCGACAGCGAAGGGCGCCCTGCACTGAGCCTGCCACGCGTGGTGGTGGCCATCAGCGTCCGCTCCGTGCTGCGCCTGGGCCTGGAGCAGCTGGTGCTGGACCAACCCTCACTGGATGTGCGTCACACCGCCTCGGGCCAGTGGCTGATCGCGGGTTTGAGCCTGGGCTCGGCGCAAAGCGACAACAGCGCTGTGGCCGATTGGCTGTTCGCGCAGCGGGAAGTCATCGTGCGTGGCGGCACCCTGCGCTGGATCTCCGAACGCGCACTGGTGCAGCACGCGCCGGCGACCTTGCCGACGGCGCTGGCCTTGAGCGATGTGGACATCGTGCTGCGCAATGGCCACCGCGACCATGCGCTGCGCGTGGACGCCACACCGCCTGCCGACTGGGGTGAGCGCTTTGTGCTGATGGGGCGTTTTAGCCGACCCCTGCTGGCCACCCATGCCGGGCATTTCGCCAGCTGGTCAGGCCCGGCCTATGCCTACTTTCCGCACGTCGATGTCTCTCGACTGCGCCAGCATGTGCGCCTGGGTGTCGATGTCGCGTCAGGGCAGGGCCGCTTGCGCCTGTGGTCTGACATTGAAAACGGGGAATGGGCCGGCGGCGCCGCCGACATGGACCTGCGCTCGGTGCGGGCCACGCTGGACCCGGCTTTGGGGCCGCTGGGCTTCGAACAACTGTCCGGGCGTCTGGCGGGGAAGTCCAATGCCCTCGGCTGGCGCTTGTCCACCCGTGATCTGGCGTTTGTCAGCGACCAGGGCCTGACATGGCCGGGCGGCAATGTGTCGGTGCAGTTGACGCACGCCAGTGCCAAGCAGGCCGAAAAAGGCGAAATCAAGGGCGATCGCCTTGACCTGCAAGCGCTGCGCGATGTGGCCTTGCGCCTGCCCTTGCCCGAGCATTGGCACGAGCGCCTGGTGCAACACCGCATCGAAGGACAGGTGTCTGCACTGCGGCTGGCCTGGCAGGGGCCGAAACAAGCGCCCGAGCGCTATGAAGCGCAGATCAAGGCCGAGGGTCTGCATGTGCAGGCCCTGAGCGAAAGCAGCGGGAACCTGCCCGGGGTGGAGGGCGTGCGGCTGGAGCTGGACATGAACCAGCAAAGCGGCCGGGTGCAATTGCATCTGGACCATGGCGGACAGCTGTCGTGGGCGGGTCTGCTCGAAGACAAGTCACTGTTGCTGCGCGAGCTGCATGCCGATGGACGCTGGCAGTGGCAGAACGGCCGCTTGCAGGTGCCGCAGTGGAAGGTACAAGTTGCCAGCGACGACCTGGAAGGCGAAGCCCATGGAGAATGGCATGCCAGCGCCACAGGCGGCCCTGGCGTGCTTGACCTGCAAGGCCGGTTCCCGCGCGTCGAGGCCCACCGGGTCTACCGCTACCTGCCCTTGAGCCTGCCCGAGGAAGTGCGCCACTATGTGCGCGACAGCGTGGTCAAGGGCACCGCCTCCAAAGTACAGGTCCGCATCAAGGGCGACCTCCAGAACATCCCTTTCGCCCAAGCCAAAGAGGGGGAATTCCATTTCGCCGGACATGTGCGCGATGTCGACATGGTCTATGTGCCCACCCGGCTGCTGCCTGCGGGCAGTCTGCCTTGGCCACGCATCTCGGGCCTGAACGGTGATCTGGTGTTTGACCGCCTGGGCATGAAACTGAGCAATGCCAGTGCACGTCTGGGCGATGCCAAAAACAGTCCCCAGGTGAGCAACCTGAAGGCAGAGATTCCGGACCTGGCCCACGACACACGCGTCGACGTGTCGGCCGACCTGCGCGCCAGCACCGGCCAGACACTGGGTCTGATCCAGCAATCACCGCTGAACAAACTCCTGCTGGGGGCGCTCGACAAGGCCGAGGGCACCGGCAACCTGCAGGGCAAGCTCAAACTGTCCATCCCGGTGCTGCACGTTGAAGACAGCAAAGTGCAAGGCAGCGTGACGCTCGCGGGCAACGACCTGACCATCGTGCCCGGCATGCCTGCGCTGGAAAAAATCCAGGGCACGCTGACCTTCAGCGAATCGGGCTTCCATGTCCCCGGCGCACAGCTGCGCCTGCTCGGTGGTCCGGCCCGACTGGAAGGCGGCACACGCGGCGCCAACGCCGACGCCAGAGAACCCTCGCTGCTGTTCAAGGCGCAAGGACAAGCCAGCGCAGAGGGCTTGCGCCAGGCCTCGGGCCTGCGGCCACTGGACCTGCTGGCACAGCACGCCCGCGGCAGCACGGCTTACAGTGCCAGCCTGGGCTGGAGACAAGGGCAACCCGAGCTGTCGGTCCGCAGCACACTGGAAGGCCTGGAGCTGAACCTGCCTGCGCCTTTGGGCAAACCGGGTCCACAGGCCATGCCCCTGGTGATCAGCTCACAGGTACTGGCGCAAGGGCCTGAGCGCCGTGTGCGCGACCAGGTCCAGATCGGTCTGGGCAGCATCGCCTCGGCCACCTATGTGCGCGACCTGAGCGGCCCCACGTCCACGGTGCTGCGCGGGACCGTGAACATCGGCACCAGTGCGGCCACCGCCGGGCCCTTGCCCGACAGCGGGGTCTCGGCCAAGGTCATGCTCGATCAGTTGCCCGTGGACGCATGGCAAGCCCTTTGGCCTGCCAGTGCCAACGGTCCAATGGCCACCACCCTGGGCAGCTGGGACAGCTACCTGCCCAACCGCCTGGCCGTGCAGACGCAAACACTGACAACAGACGGGCGAACCCTGCACCAGGTGGTGGCGGGCATCACCCGCGAGAGCAGCACCTGGAAAGCGAATGTGGACGCCCGCGAATTGAGCGGGCAAATCGAATACACCTTGCCCTCTGCAACCCATGCCGGGCGCGTGTATGCCCGTTTGAGTCGCCTGAACCTGCCGCCGTCCAGCATCAGCGATGTGGAGTCCATGCTGGAAACGCCCCCGGTGTCCATGCCGGCGCTGGACATCGAAGTCAGCGACCTGGAGTTGCGCGGCAAAAAGCTCGGCCGCGTCGACATCGAGGCCATCAACACCGAACCCCGGCCCATGGCGGCAGCGCTTGCGCGTGAGTGGCAGCTCAAAAAATTCAACATCACCCTGCCCGAGGCGAGTTTTCGGGCCACGGGTCGCTGGGTCACCGCCCTGGAGGCCGGGCGTTCACGCAAAACCGACATGAACTTCAAGCTCGACGTGTCGGACGCCGGCGCACTGCTCACGCGCCTGGGCACACCGGGCGCCTTGCGCGGCGGCAGCGGCCGCCTGGAAGGGCAGATCGACTGGTCCGGCTCGCCGCTGGCGCTGCATTACCCCAGCATGAACGGGCACTTTGCGGTGCAGATGGGGCGCGGCCAGTTCCTCAAGGCCGATGCAGGCGCCGCCAAACTGCTGGGGGTGCTGAGTCTGCAGGCGCTGCCCAGGCGTTTGCTGCTGGACTTCCGCGATGTCTTCTCGGACGGTTTTGCGTTCGATGCGGTACAAGGAGATGTGAGCATCTCCAAAGGCATTGCGACCACGCGCAACCTGCAGATCAAGGGCGTGAATGCCCTGGTGCAAATGGACGGCTCGGCCGACATCGCGCGCGAAACCCAGCAGCTGCGCGTGCTGATCCTGCCCGAGCTCGATGCGGGCACGGCCTCGCTGGTGGCAGGCATCACCGTCAACCCGGTGGTGGGTCTGACATCGTTTCTGGCCCAGCTGCTGCTGAAGAAGCCATTGGCCCGGGCCTCCATACAAACCTTCATGATCGATGGCAGCTGGTCCGATCCGCGCGTCACACGCACCGACACGCATGCAGACACCCCCGCCGCCGGAGCGGCCACGCCATGACCCGCTGGCCACAGCGCTGGCGCAGCGGACAGGGCACTGCGCTGCCCTGGGGGTCCGGGCGCCTGGCGCTGTGGGCCGCCCTGATCGGGCTGGTGCTGGCGGTGCTGGTCACCCTGGTGTGGCTGGCCGGGCGCTACGAGGCCAGTCAGGTGCAGGCCGAACTCGAGCGCGATACGGCCGACGCGATCAGCGACCTGCGCACCAGCCTGTCACGCGATGTGCAGTCGCTGCAAGGCGTCTTGTCCGGCCAACCCCGCCCCGATGTCTGGCACCCCCAGGTGCAAAGCCTGCTCGGTCAGCACCGCGAGTGGCTGCGTGTGGAATGGCGCGACACCCAGATGGTGCCCAAGGCGGCCATCGACTCGCCCTTGCGGGCGCCTGTGTTCGATCGAACGCCGCGCTCGGACACGATGGGCGAAATCATCCAGTCCTGCCAGCGCGCCAAACGCTCGAACGGCCCGGCTTATTCGGGCAGCTATTACCTGCCGCAGTACGACGGTCTGGGGATGGAGGTGATGGAGCTGTGCCTGCCTGTGACCCATGAAGGCGTGCTCACCGGCTACACCCTGGTGACCTACAGCCTGCACGAGTTGCTGACCGAACGGCTGATGGCCAGCTATGGCCGACGCAACGAGATCTCCTTCACCGAGGCCGACGGCACGCGGCTGGCCATGGTGGGCTCACAGCGGCGTGGCCAGCGCCTGTTCACGGCCCAGCAGCTGCTGGACCTGCCGGGCACCACCATGGTGCTGCGCATGGACGGCCGCAGGGGTGCCCCCGAGCTGTTTCCCAATTTGCTCACCGCACTGGTCACGGCCATGTCGATCGCGCTGATCACGGTGGTGACCATGCTGGTCAAGGATTCGCGCCGCCGCCTCAAGGCCGAGCGCGAGCTGGCCGAGGCCCTCGCTTTTCGCAAGGCGATGGAGGACTCTCTGGTCACCGGCCTGCGGGCGCGTGACCTGCAAGGACACATCACCTACGTCAACCCGGCGTTTTGCGAGATGGTGGGCTTTGGCACGCAGGAGCTGATCGGGCGCAGTGCGCCCATGCCTTACTGGCCGCCCGAGATGGTGGGCGAATACCAGCAGCGCCAGGCGATCCGGCTGGCGGGCAACGCACCACCCCGCGAAGGCTACGAATCGGTCTTCATGCGCAAGGACGGCACACGGTTCCCGGTGTTGATCATCGAAGCGCCGCTGATCAGCACGCTGGGCAAGCAAACCGGCTGGATGAGTGCCATCCTCGACATCAGCGAGCAGCGGCGCGTGGAAGAAATGTCCCGCGCCAGCCAGGACCGCCTGCAGGCCACGGCGCGTCTGGCCACGGTGGGCGAGATGGCTTCGCTGCTCAGCCACGAACTCAACCAGCCGCTGGCGGCGATCGCCAGCTACGCCAACGGCTCACTGAACCTGCTGCGCGAACCGGCCACCGACACCCTGGACGATGTGCACATGGCGCTGCGCCGCATCGCCGAACAGGCCGGACGCGCCGGACGCGTCATCAACAGCGTGCACGACTTCGTGCGCCGCCGCGACCAGGCCCGCGAAGCGGTGCCCGCCCAGGCGCTGCTGGACGCCATCAGCCCCCTGGTGAACCTGCAGGCCCGCAAGCTGCACGTTCAGGTGCACATGCGTGTCGACCCCCGGCTGCCCCCTGTGCTGTGCGACCGCACCATGGTCGAGCAGATTTTGCTGAACCTGGCGCGCAATGGCATGCAGGCCATGGACCGCCCTGAATGTCTGGACCGCTTGCTGGTGATCCACGTCAAGCGCGCCGCCTCCAACGCGCAGCAAAGCTGGCTCGAATTCATCGTGGCCGACCAGGGCTCGGGGATCGACCCGTCTGTGGCAGACCAGCTGTTCACGCCTTTCTTCACGACCAAGGCCGAAGGCATGGGCCTGGGCCTGAGCCTGTGCCGCACGGTGGTGGAGCAGCACGGCGGCCACATGAGCTTTGAGGCCAACAGCCCTTGCGGCACGCTTTTCCGTTTCACCTTGCCCGGGGTGACGCCTGGCCAGAACACTGCCTAAAATCGCGCCATGCACAGCCACACCGATGCCACCGTCTTTATCGTCGACGACGATGCCAGCGTGCGCGAAGGCATGGCCTGGTTGCTGCGCACGCGCCGCCTGCTCAGCGAGGCCTACGAGAGTGCAGAGGCTTTCCTGCAGATGCTGGCCAACACCTCGCCGGCCTGGGGTGCGGGCGGCTTGCCATCGCAGGCGGGCTGCATCCTGCTGGATGTGCGCATGCCAGGCATGAGCGGCCTGGCCCTCTTTGAGCAATTGCTGGACAGCGGCTTGGCCCAAGCCTGGCCCGTGATCTTTCTGACCGGCCACGCCGACGTGCCCACCGCCGTGGACAGCGTCAAACGGGGTGCCTTCGACTTTTGCGAAAAACCTTTTTCCGACAACGCCCTGGTCGACCGGATCGAGCAGGCATTGGCCCTGTCCGAACAGCACCTGATTGAACGCAACCGAAAAAGCCTGCGCGAACAACAGCTTCAGGAGCTCACAGAGCGCGAGCGCGATGTCATGCGTCTGGTGATCGAGGGCCTGCCCAACAAGCTGATCGCCGACCAGCTGGACATCAGCGTGCGCACGGTGGAAGTCCACCGCTCACGGGTGTTCGACAAGATGGATGTCAAATCCGCCGTCGAGCTGGCCAACCTGCTGCGCGAGGTGTCATGAGCACCACACCAGCGGTGCTGCACATCAGACTTGCCACATGGGCATGGGCCATCGTTGCGACGCTGGTGACCTTGGGCGGATGCTCGACGACACCGCCTCAGGTGGGTGCTCCGCAAGCCAGTCCGGCCACGCCAGCCGCCAGCCCGGTGCGCAACGACATCGCCCTGTACGCTCTGTCGCTGCTGGACACCCGCTACAGCTGGGGCGGCCGGGGCCCTGCCACCGGCTTCGACTGCTCGGGTCTGGTCAGCCATGTCTACAGCGAAGCCGCTGGCATGAAGCTGGGTGGCAGCTCCGTCACGCTGGGTCAGATGTCACGCCCCATTGACCCGGACCAGAAACAGCCCGGCGATCTGGTGTTCTTCAACACCCTGGGCTCACGCCACTCCCACGTCGGGGTCTACATCGGCAACGGCCGTTTCATCCATGCCAGCAACCCGCGCACCGGCGTCCGGGTGGATCTGCTGAGCAACCGCTATTACGCGCAGCGCTTCGAAGGCGTGCACACCCTGCTGGACTGAGGTCACGACGGCTGGTCGTCTGAAGGCGGCAACTCGCCTTTTGGGCGGCCAGAAAACATGGTCCACCAGACAATCGCGATCAAAACGACCAACGCCAGCAAAGCTTCCAGCAAAATCAGGCCCATGCAACTCTCCCTGTCAACGCCATTGGTGTTCAACCGCTCGGCCTTCGCCACCCGCTGGATGGCGGTGTCTGCGGCCCTGTCGCTCGCCATTCTAGGCACCTTGTCTGGCTGCTCATCTGCACCGCCTCTGGACGAGTCGCCTTCAGCAGCACGCCCATCGCCCGACGACAGCCGACCACTGCCACCGCCCATCGCCCAGGGCCGAAGCCGCTGGGTGGCTGTCCCATGGTCGGACCTGCCAGGGCTGGAGCAGGATGCCCTGCACGAAGCCTGGCCGGCCTGGCTGCGCAGCTGCGAGCGCAGCAACCCTGTCTGGGCCCGTCTGTGTCCGGAGGTGCGCGATCTGGCCCAGGCATCGTCCGAAGCACAACGCGACTGGCTGCGCCGCCGCTTGCAGGCGTACCGTGTGGAGTCCCATCAGGCCGAAGCCAACGGTTTGCTCACGGCCTATTACGAACCACTGCTGGACGCCAGCCGCCAGCCGCGTGACGGTTTTCGTGTGCCGCTGTACGCCGCGCCCGCCGATCTGGGCAAACGCAAGCCCTGGTACACCCGGCAGGAAATAGAGACACTCGCCGCCGCAAAAAATGCGCTGCGTGGCAAGGAACTGGTCTACCTGAATGACCCAGTGGACGCGATGGTGCTGCACATCCAGGGTTCCGGCATCGTGCGCGTGAGCGAGCCCGACGGCCGCCAGCGTCTGGTGCGCATGGCCTACGCCGGCACCAACGACCAGCCCTACAAAAGCATTGGCCGCTGGCTGCTGGACCAAGGCCTGGTGCGCGATGCGTCCTGGCCCGGCATCAAGGCCTGGATCGCCCGCAACCCGGCTCGCACGCAGGAGCTGCTCTGGAGCAACCCGCGTGTGGTGTTCTTCAAGGAAGAGGCTTTGCCCCCCGGCACCACGCCACCCGGCCCCAAAGGCGCGCAGGGCGTGCCTTTGACAGCGGGCCGCTCGATCGCTGTGGACCGTGAAAGCATCCCCTACGGCACCCCGGTCTGGCTGAGTTCGCGTGGACCACAAACCAGCCTGAACCGGCTGGTGCTGGCCCAGGACACGGGCACCGCCATCGTGGGTGCGGTGCGCGCCGACTATTACTCCGGCTCAGGCCCGGAGGCGGGCGAGCTGGCAGGGCGCCTGAAACAACCTCTGCAACTGTGGGCGCTGTGGCCGCGATGAGCGCCGTCTTCGAATGCCGCCCGGGTTGCGCCGCGTGCTGCACTGCGCCGTCCATCTCGTCACCGATCCCGGGCATGCCGCAAGGCAAGCCTGCGGGCGTGCCCTGTGTGCAGCTCGATGTGGCGCTGCGTTGCCGGATCTTCGGTGACCCTTCGCGCCCGGCGGTGTGCGGCCAGCTGCAAGCCTCGCCAGAGATGTGCGGCACGCACGACGACGGCGGGCAGTTCGCGCGGGGGTATCTGATGCGACTGGAAATGTTGACACGGCCCGATGGATGCGAAAAGATCGGCCCCTGATTCCGAGTTCATGCCATGACCCTCCCACCTCAGACCATTGCCCTGTTCTTCACCGTCGCACTGCTGGCGGTCACCGCCTACTTTCTGCTCGGATCGGTGCCCCTGCTGGTGCTCAAGCACGACAACCCGGTGGACGCGAGCTTCATCCGGTCTTTCTACACCACCTACTACCGCATCGCCCTCGTCACAGCCGTGGGTACAGCCGTCTGCTACGCGCTGGCCGGACGCACCGTTCTGGCCCTGGGTGCCAGCGCCATTGCCTTGCTCACGCTGCTGCTGCGCGCCAGGTTCATTCCCATGATGGACCAGCTGGCCCCCCAGATCCAGGCCAATGAGGCTTTCGCCATTCCAGCGTTCCGCCAGCTGCACAAGTCGGCCATCCTCATCAACACGGGCCAGCTGCTCGCCATCCTGGGCAGCCTGGGCATGCTTTGACCGGGTGTGCCTTGTGCGACTGAATGCACCAGGCCACCCGCGTTAAGCTGGAACCCACAACGAGGAGACTCCCATGGGCATGCCCGAAGCCAAAAACGACATCCACCCCGACGAATGGCAATTGCGCGTCGACCTGGCCGCCTGCTACCGCCTGGTTGCCCTGTACGGCTGGAGCGATCTGGTGTTCACCCACATCAGCGCCAAGCTCCCCGCCTCGGTCGCGGGCGACGAGCATCAGTTCCTGATCAACCCCTATGGCCTGATGTTCGACGAGATCACCGCGTCCAGCCTGGTCAAGGTGGACATGCAGTGCAACAAACTCGATGACAACCCCCACCCCGTCAACCCCGCAGGCTTCGTGATCCACAGCGCCGTGCACGCGGTGCGCCACGATGCGGGCTGCGTGCTGCACACCCACACCCGCGCGGGCGTGGCCGTCAGCGCACAAAAGCATGGCGTGTTGCCCATCAGCCAGCAAAGCACCTTCGTGCTGGCCTCGCTGGCCTACCACGGCTACGAGGGCGTAGCGATCCGCGACGACGAGAAGGCCCGCCTGCAAGCCGACATGGGCACGGCCAACTTTTTGATGCTGCGCAACCACGGCCTGCTGACCGTGGGCAAGACGATTGCCGATGCGTTCCTGTCGATGTACACCTTCGAAAACACCTGCCGCATCCAGGTCGATGCGCTCGCCGGACAAGCCGGGGCGCAAGACCTCACCGCCGTGGACCCGCAAATTCTGAACGGCGTGGCCCACGCCATGAAAGTGCAGACCGGCGGCCTGGGCGGGCCTTTTGTGTGGCCATCCTTGCTGCGCAAACTGCAGCGCGAAAACCCGGGCTACGACGTTTGAACCTGAACCATCCCCCCATGACCACCCTGTTTGACCCCACCACCGCTGGCGCGCTGCGCCTGTCCACCCGCATTGTCATGGCACCCCTCACGCGCAACCGCGCGCCGGGTGCCGTGGCGAACGCCCACATGGCAACCTATTACCGCCAGCGCGCCAACCCGGCCACCGGGGCCGGGCTGATCGTCACCGAAGCCACCGCCATCAGCCACCAGGGCCAGGGTTACGCCGACGTGCCCGGCATCTGGAGCGACGAGCAGGTCGCCGCCTGGAAGCAGGTGACCGATGCCGTGCACGCCGAGGGCGGCCAAATCGTCATGCAGCTGTGGCATGTGGGCCGTATCTCGCACACCAGCCTGCAACCCGGCGGTGCCGCGCCCGTGGCGCCTTCGGCCATCACCGCCAAAGCCAAAACTGTGCTGCTCATCGAGGGCAAGGCGCAATTCGTTGAGACCTCGGCTCCGCGTGCGCTCGATGCATCCGAGCTGCCCGGCATCGTGCAGGACTACCGCCACGCCGCCCGCAACGCCATCACCGCCGGGTTTGACGGCGTGGAAGTGCACGCAGCCAACGGTTATCTGATCGACCAGTTCCTGCGCAGCGGCAGCAACCAGCGCAGCGACGCCTATGGCGGCAGCATCGACAACCGCGCCCGGTTTTTGCAGGAAGTGATGCAGGCCGTGGTGGCCGAAATCGGTGGCGACCGCACCGGCATCCGCCTCTCGCCCGTGACGCCCGCCAACGACGCGAGCGACGATGCGCCTCAGCCCTTGTTCACCCATGTGGTCAAGGCGCTCGCGCCTTTGGGCCTGGCCTTTGTGCACGTGATCGAAGGCTCCACCGGTGGGCCGCGCGACCACCAGCAAGGCCTGGCACCGTTTGACTATGCCGCGCTGCGCCAGGCCTACCGCCAGGCAGGCGGGCAGGGCGCGTGGATGGTCAACAACGGCTACGATCTGCCGCTGGCCCAGCAGGCCCTGGCCGAAGGCGCCGACCTGGTGGCGTTTGGTCGCCCTTTCATCGCCAACCCCGATCTGGGCGCGCGCCTCAAACAAGGCGGCCCCTTCAACACGCTGGACCGCGCCACGCTGTACGGTGGTGGCGAAGCCGGTTACCTGGACTACCCGACGCTGGGCTGATTCGCAAAGGTCAAGCTGACCTGGAGGCCCCGCTCATCGTCAGCCGTACTCAAAGTCAGCGTGGCCCCCAGGATGCGGGCGTATTCCGACACGATCGCCAGGCCCAGCCCCGAGCCCTGCTTGAGGGCTTCACCCGCGCTGCCTTGCCCCCATCGACTGAGCACGCGTGCGCGCTGCGCTTCGGTGATGCCCGGCCCGTTGTCGAGCACCGACAGCACCACCTGTGCGGTATGTGGATCGTGCGCCACTTCCACGGTCACGTGGCGCTCCTGAGGGTCGCTGGCCAGACCATAGCGCAGGGCGTTGTCGATCAGGTTGTCAAGCACGCCTTCGACCAGCGCCCGCTGGGCCAGCACAAACACCGGCGCATCAAGCCCACGTGCGCCCAGATCCACGCCCAGCGCATCGGCCCGGTGCAGATGCCGCATCAGTGTGTCGCGCACCACCTCGTCGAGCGCGATGCGCTGCGGCTGCAGGACCTGCTCGGCTTCTTCGGCCAGCGCCAGAGCCAGCAACTGGTCGATCAGGTGGCTGGCGCGCTCCTGGCTCTGGGCAATGCTGCGCAACTGCTCCTGCCAGATTTTCGGATCCGACTGGGACAGCGCGTATTCGGCCAAGGCACGCACCCCCGCCAGCGGCGTGCGAAGCTCGTGTGCCACGTTGCCGGCAAACTCCCTTTGTGCGCGCACGCTCTGGCCAATGCGCAGCAACAAAGCATTGATCGCTTCCCCAAGACGCTGCACATCGCGCGTGCGGCTGGAGACCTTCACTGGCGTGAAATCCCGGGCATCCCGCTGGGCCACGGCCTGCTCCAGGTCCATCAAAGGCTGCACGTCTTCCTGAATCACGCGGCGCAGCCACAAGGCCAGCCAGATCAGCAGCAGCGCCTGCGGCGCCAGCGAAATGAAGAGCAAACGCTGGAAAAGTTGGTCCTGGCTGTTGGTGGTCTGCGCCACCACCACGGTGTAGGGCAGAGGCTGCTGGCGTGCCAGCACGGCAGCGCGCAAGGCCTTGTTCTGGAACATCACCTCTGAGAAACGGGGCGACGCCACCTCACCATCCTGTGGCAATTTCAGCCCCGGATGGCCTGCCAGCAGGCGGCCATCCTGCAGGTAAACCGCAAAAAACAGGGACTCGTTCTGGTCAAACAGCAAGGTGCCGATTTCTGCGGCCGTCAGGCCCAGCGTCAGACCGCCATCGTCGGCCGATCGCACATGGCTGGCCACCGCATACGCATCGTCGAGCAGGGCGCGGTCAAAGGCCTGCTGCGTGAAGTAACGTGCCACCCCCAACGCCAGCAAGGTGCCCAGCAGCCAGGTCATCGCCAGCGGAGCGATCACATGCCTCAGCAGGCGTGTGCGCAGGGACCGGGGGTTGGGCGTGCGTACAGGGGCGTTCAAGGCCGCTCTTCTTCCATCAGGTAACCGATGCCGCGCAAGGTCCGGATCGAGGCGCCCGAGTGCGCCAGCTTTTTGCGCAGGCGTGAGATGAAGGCTTCGAGCGCGTTGTCGGCCAGGGCGCCGTCAAAGTCGGACAGTTTGTTGGACAGGTCTTTTTTGCTCACGGTGCGGCCGGGTGGCGTCATCAGCTCCCACAGCACCTCCAGCTCGCGGGCCGGCAGCACCAGCTCTTCGGTCGCCACCAGCACGCGACGGCCTTTGCGGTCCAGCACCAGCTGGCCCACCTGGGTCTGATCGTCCGTGCCTTGGCTGCGGCGCACCAGCGCCCGCAAGCGGGCCTCCACCTCGGCCAGCTCGAAAGGTTTGCCCAGGTAATCGTCGGCTCCGGCGTCCAGCCCGGCAATGCGCTCGTCGGTGCGATTGCGCGCCGTGAGCACCATCACCGGGGTTTTGTCTCCTTTGGCGCGCATCTCGCGCAGCAGCGTGAGGCCACTGCCCATGTCCGAACGCTGGCGGTCAGTCAGGGGCAGGTTGAGGTCCAGCAGCACGGCGTCAAACGTCTGCACGCGCCACAGGTGGATCGCGGTGGCCAGGTCCGACGCCGGGTCCACCCGGTGGCCCGCATCGACCAGGCTGCGCAGCATGACCGCCTGCAGCACCGGATCGTCTTCCACCAACAGAATGCGCATGCCTTTGAACCCTTGTCGTAGCTCTGTGCGTCGCGCCTGGGACATCCCGAGTCAGGTATTGGTCAGGCCACATCGCAGATAAACAAGCCATGAGCATACGACACTTGTTTTTGATCGGCACCCTGGTGGGCAGCACCAGCGCATGCATTGGCACATCGGCGAACGCCGCAGACACCCCGGCGGCCCCTGCCGCGGCGGCAGCATCCGTCCTGAGCCTGCAGCAGGTGCTGCAGGCGGCCCGCCAGAACCCCGACGCGATGGCCGCGCAACGTGCTGCCGAAGCCGCGCGCGCCGATGTGCAGACCGCTGACCGCGCACCCGCCCCGACACTGTCGGCAGGCGTCTCGTCCATCGACCTGCAAAACGGGGTGGGCAGCGGCTCGTTCTGGACGCAAAAGCGCCTGGACAAATCACTGGGCCTGGACTGGACCTGGGAGCGCGGCAACAAGCGCGCCCTGCGCACCGAGGTGGCCGAGCGCAGCGCCCGCGCAGCCCAGGCCGACGGCACCGACATGGCGGTCATGCAGCAGATCGGGGCGCAAAACGCGTTTTACGATCTGCTGGGCGCGCAGCAGCGCCTGCAGACCGTGCAGGCCATCGCCCAAAGCGCCCAGCAACTGGCCGACACCGCTACCCGCCGTCTGAAAGCGGGCGACCTGTCGGTACAAGAAGCCTCGCGTACCCGCATCGAGGCCGAGCGCGCCCGCGCCGATGTGCACAGCGCCCAGCTGGAACAACAGCAAGCCGCGCAGCTGCTGTCGATCTGGACCGGACAAAAGCCGCCCGCAGGCGGCTGGACAGCGCAAGGCACCTGGCCCACAGCACAGCCGAACGCCGCACAAGCCGAAGACGCCATCGACGCCCTGGTCGAGCAACGCCCCGATGTGGTGGCCGCCCGCGAACGCGTGGCCGCCGCCCAGGCCGCCTTGCAGGCGGCGCAGGCCCTGCGCAGTGCAGACCCCAGCATTGGCGCCACCTTCGACCATTACCCCGATGGCACCCGCACCAACCGGCTGCTGGGCTTGCGCATCTCGATACCCCTCAACGGCTGGCAGCGCTTTGACGGTGAAATCGGTCGGGCTCTGGCGCAGGAGCAGCAAAGCCAGGATCTGCTGCAAAAGACCCGTGTGCAGGCACGCAGCGAACTGATGGCCCTGATGCAGGGCTGGCAGGCCAGCGCCGGGCGCCTGAGGATTTACGACGAACAGATCATCCCCCAGGCCACACAGGTGGCTGCGCAGGCCGAGCTGGCCTACAGCAAGGGCGGCCTCACGCTGACCGATCTGCTCGATGCGCGTCGCACCCTCAAAACCACCCAACTCGAAGCCCTGGCCGTGCGCAGCGAACACGCCAAGGCCCTGGGCACCTGGCAGCTGCGCAGCGCCAGTCCTGAAACCTTGCAGCTGCGCAGCGCCAACACCACCACACCCTGATGGCTGCGGCCCATCGCACACCTTAAGCACACCATGTCTTTGAAAAAAATCCCCACCCTGATCGCCATCGTGAGTCTGGCCGCCCTGGCCGCCTGCCAGGACAAGGCCGAGCCCGTGGCGGCCACGCCGATGCCCATCATCCAGAACAACCAGCTGCGCTACCCCGCCGGGCACCCGCAACTGCCCTTGCTGGTGAGCACGCCTGCTGCTGCTGCCAAGACCATCTCGATCGAGCTGCCCGCCCGTCTGGTCTGGAACGAAGAAAAGACCCAGCGCATCTACCCCGCGTTTGCCGGTCGCGTGACCCACATCTCGGCCGATGTCGGCCAGACCGTCGCAGCGGGACAGGTGCTGGCACAGCTGGCATCGCCCGAATTCGGCGCGGCCCAGGCCGACACCTCGCGGGCCGTGGCAGACGCCACACTGGCGCGTCAGGCACTCCAGCGCCAGCGCGAATTGTTTGAAGCCGGTGTGGTCGCCCGCAAGGACCTGGAGCAGGCCGAAGCCGATGCCGCACGCGCCCAGGCCGAAGTGGCCCGCGCACAGGCCCGCACCAGCCTGTACGGCAGCGCCGCTGGTGTGAACCAGCAGCTGGGCCTGCGCAGCGACATCCGCGGCGTGGTGGTCGAGCGCAACCTCAACCCCGGCCAGGAAGTGCGCCCCGACAATGCAGGCCCGGCCATGTTCGTGGTGTCCGACCCCGGCACGCTGTGGGTGCAGATCGATGCGCACGAAGCCGATGTGGCCGACCTGCGTCCGGGCGCACGCGTGAACCTGCAACTGCCCACACTGCCGGACCTCCAGCTGGAGGCCACCATCAGCGCGGTCACCGACCAGATCGACCCGACCACCCGCACGATCAAGGTGCGCGCTACCGTGGCCAACCCCAAGCGCTTGCTCAAGAGCGAGATGCTGGCCACCGCGCGCTACCAGCGCAACGTGGGCAACAGCATCGAGGTGCCCGCAGCCGCCGTCTTCCTGCGCGGCACGCAGCACTATGTGTTTGTGCAAAGCCAGCCCGGCGTGTTCGAGCCGCGCGATGTGAAAGTGGCCCACGAAGGTGCCAGCAAAGTGCTGCTCAGCGAAGGCCTCAAGGAAGGCGAACAGGTGGTCAGCCAGAACGGGCTGCTGCTCTCGCGTGAGCTGCGCATTGCCCAGGACAACGCCCAAGCCGGCAGCGCTCCCGCAGAACAGGGCAAGAAATGAAAAAGCTGATCCACTATGCGCTGAACCAGCCGCTGTTCATCGTGCTGGGCCTGCTGCTGTTCGTGCTGGCGGGCGTGACAGCGTTCAAGAACCTGTCGGTCGAAGCGTTTCCGGATGTGACCGACACCCAGGTCACGGTGATTGCGCTGTACCCGGGCCGGGCCGCCGAAGAGGTTGAAAAGCAGGTCACCCTGCCGCTGGAGACGGCCTTGTCGGGCCTGCCCAATTCGATCCGGGTGTTTTCGCACACGCAGTTCGGCCTGTCTTTCACCGTCATCACCTTCGACGAAAAAGCCGAGGTCAATCTGTCGCGCCAACAGGTCAACGAGCGCCTCGCTTCGGTTGATCTGCCACAAGGTGCGCAAGTCAACATCGCGCCCAATGCCACCCCTGTGGGCGAGATCATGCGCTACCGCATCCGGGGCGACGGTCTGTCGACCACCGATCTGCGCACCATCGAAGACTGGACCATCGAACGCTCGCTGCGCCAGGTGCCTGGCGTGGCCGACGTGGTGGCCATGGGCGGCTTCATCAAGCAGTACGAAGTGCAACCCGACCTGGACAAGCTGCGCGCCTACAAGCTGACGTTCCAGAATCTGCTCGACGCCCTGGGACGCGGCAACTCCAACGCGGGCGGCAGCTATGTGGCGCAAGGCGCGCAGCAGTTCGCCATCCGGGGCATCGGTCTGTTGCGCTCGCCCGAGGAAATCGGGCAAATCGTGCTGGACTCGCGCAACGGCTCGCCCATCCTGATCCGCGATGTGGCCCAGATCAAGCTGGGCGCCGTGCCGCGCCTGGGCACCACGGGGCAGGACGAAGACGACGACGCCGTGATCGGCATCGTGATCATGCGCAAGGGCGAGAACCCGAGCGTGGTGCTCAAGGCCGTCAAGGACCGCATTGCGCAGCTCAACGACCGGGGCTTGCCCAAGGGCGTGCAGATCGTGCCCTTCTATGACCGCACCTGGCTGATGAACAAGACGCTGTCCACCGTGTTCAAGAACATGGTGGAAGGTGCGGTGCTGGTGGCCCTGGTGCTGTACCTGTTCCTGTCCAACCTGCGTGCCACGCTGGCCGTGGTGGTCATCATTCCGCTGGCCCTGCTGTCGACCTTCATGGGTCTGAAGATCATGGGTGTGCCGGCCAACCTGCTGAGTCTGGGCGCGATGGACTTCGGCATCATCGTCGACGGCGCAGTGATCGTGATCGAGAACATCATGCACCGCCTGGCCGAACGCGGCGAGGGCATGAGCGACAAGGAGCGCAAGGCACTCATCACCGATGCGGCCAACGAGGTGGGGCGGCCCACGCTGTTTTCGATGCTGATCATCATCGCGGCACACATCCCGATCTTTGCGCTGCAGCGGCACGAAGGACGCATCTTCCAGCCCATGGCGCTGTCGGTGACCACTGCGCTGGTCGGCTCGCTGATCTTCTCGCTCACCCTGGTGCCCTTGCTGGCTTACTGGATGCTGCGCAAGAAGCTGCCGCACGGCGACAACCGCCTGGTCGCCTCACTCAAGAGTTTTTATGCCCCTGTGCTCGACTGGTCGCTGACCCACCGCCGCAAGGTGGTGGTGATTGCGCTGTCGGCGTTCGCGCTGTCGATCGGTGCGGCTTCGCGGCTGGGCTCGGAGTTCCTGCCTGAACTCAATGAAGGCACGTTCTGGGTCAACTGGGACATGCCCGCCAGCGTGTCGCAAAGCGAAGCCGCCAGCGTCTTGCGCATGGCCCGCAAGGCCTTGCTGACCATCCCAGAAGTGCGCACCGTGGTGTCCAAGTCGGGCCAACCCGAGGACGGCACCGACCCCAAGACCCTGAGCATGGCCGAAGTGTTTGTGGACGTGAAGCCCGCCGAAGAGTGGCGCAAAGGGCTCACGCATGAACAGCTGATCGAGGAAATGGACAAGCGCCTGGCGGTGATCCCCGGTGTGGACCCGGCGTTCTCGCAACCCATCCGGGACAACGTGCTCGAATCCATCTCGCAGATCAAGGGTCAGATCGTGGTCAAGGTGGCGGGCGACGACCTGGGTGAGCTGCGCCGCCTGGTGGAAGCCATGCAGCACGAGTTCAAACAGGTCAAGGGCATCCAGCGCGCCGAGGTCGACCGCCTGGGTGAGCTGCCCCAACTGGTGATCGACATCGACCGCGAACGCGCCGCCCGCTATGGCCTGAACGTGAGCGACATCCAGGACGTGATCGAAGCCGCTTTGGCGGGCAAAGCGGCCACCCAGATCTGGGAAGGTGAGCGCAAGTTCGCCGTGGCCGTGCGCCTGCCTGAAGAAGACCGTTCGATCTCGCTGCTGGCCAGCACCCCGATCGCGATTCCCAACGGGGGTTACACCACGCTGGGCGCGGTGAGCAAAATCCGCCAGGCCAGTGGGGCCATGAACATTGCGCGCGAAGCGGGTCGCCGCACCATGGCGATCGGCATCTTCATCAAGGGCCGCGACATGGGCTCGGTGGTGGCCGACATGAAGCAGCGGGTGGAGGCGAACGTCAAGATCCCTGAGAACTACGCGGTCAACTGGTCCGGGGAATTCGAAAACCAGGAGCGCGCCATGCAACGCCTGTCGGTGGTGGTGCCGATTTCGCTGTTGCTGATTTTTGTGCTGCTGTTTGACGCGTTCAGATCGGTCAAGACCGCCGCACTGATCCTGATCAACGTGCCCCTGGCGCTGATCGGCGGCTTCATCGCCTTGTGGGTGTTCAGCATCCCGCTGTCGGTGTCGGCGGCCATCGGTTTCATTGCCTTGTCCGGCCAGGCGGTGCTCAACGGGGTGGTGATGCTGTCGGTGTTCCAGCAGTTGCGCAATGCGGGCTACAACGTGATCGAAGCGGTCAAGGAAGGTGCCCAGCAGCGTCTGCGCACCGTGCTGATGACGGCCATGCTGGCGGCACTGGGCCTGCTGCCCATGGCGCTCAGCCACGACATCGGTTCGGAAACACAGCGTCCTCTGGCCATCGTGGTGATCGGTGGTTTGATCACCGCCACCTTGCTGACCCTGGTGGTGTTGCCGGTGCTTTATGCTTCCTGGTTCAGCAAGAACACCGCTCCCACCGAGAACGCATGAACGATTGGCAAGACACCTGGACCCGTTTGAAGGCCCACCCTCGTGAACAGGTCAAGCTCTTGCTTGGAAGGGTGTTCCACCCGCAAGCCACCCGGCAATGGGTCGGCTTTGTGCGTGCTCACCCGGTGCTCTGGCAACAGCTGGAGGCGTTCCCCAAGCTGCTGACGCGCATTTACAGACCCTACGGGTTCCGGTCTCTGCGCTGTGCCCAGCGCGTGGACAAGATCATTGACCATTACCGCCTGGTGGCGCAGCAGGGGCTAGGTGCTTTGCTGAGTGCTTCGGCCGATGCGCCCTTGCTGGTCGCGCAGGTCGAGACCAAAACCGGAGCGTTGGCCACGCTGCGCCTGCAGGCGATCCGTGATGGCCACCGTGAGGGCGAGATGAGCCTGCAGCTGTACTGGGGTGAACGCTTTCTGTATTCGGTCACGTTTTTGCTGGCCACACATGCTGCCAGCTGTGACATGGTCATCACGCGTTTGCAGGGTTCACGCGATGAAGATGCCAAAGACCTGATCCGGCAGGCCACCAAAAGCTTTCATGGCTACCGCCCCTCGGTGCTGCTGTTGCAGGCTGCCCGCCAGCTGGCACACACCTGTGGCTGCGCACGCGTGCTGCTGGTGGCCAACCGCCAGCGCGTCGCACTCAATCCGGTGCGGCGCATGAAGATCAAGGTCGACCTCGAAGGCCTGTGGCGCGATCTGGGGGCCGAGCCCGAAGCCAGTGGCTTCTTTGTGGTCAGCCCGCAGGTGGTGATCCCGCAGGACTTCAGCGATGTGGCGTCCAACAAGCGCGCCGAGGCCAAGCGCAAGGCAGCGTTGGCCGCAAGCTTGCTCGAGGGGCTGACAGCTTCGGTGTCAGGTCTGCGCTCGGTGCCTGCGCACTGAGCACGCCCGTCCAGGCCGTTCAGCCCAGGCCAATGGGCGCGGGTGCACGCGCCACAATCATGCTGAAAAGCTTTTCGTATTCGGCCGTGGGCGGGTAGTGTCCGGTGAGCGGGTCGGCGTTTTCGGCAAATGCCGCGTCCAGCTCGCGCCAGTCCTCGTCGCTCAGACAGCGCTCGGCTTCGGGCAGGATCACGCTTTCTTCGAGGTTCATGTGGTCCAGGTAGAAGTCCACATACTTCTTGAACGCTTCTTCGAACGCCGCACGCCGTGAAGGACCCAGCAACTCCCAGGACAGCAGCAGGTGCTGCAGGTCGCGGGCGGCCTTTTCGCTGTACATGTGGTCACGCTCCAGCTTGTCGATGGCGCCCAGCACCTTGGGCGCGGCCTTGACCACTTTTGGAAACAGCAAATTGGACTCTTTGGGGTGGTGCAGGCGCTCCGGAAACTCATCAATGTAGAACAACATGGCACGCACCACGTCGAAAAAATTCGTGCGGCTCTCGGACGGGCCACGCTCGACCATCATGCGCATGGATTGCAACATGGCAGCCAGTGAGGCATGCTCGTCACGGATGATGTGCAGGCTGCGTCGAACAGTCATAGCGGCTCTCCTTGAATGAACTGGGGCCAGTTTGAGGCGTTCGCCCCTCTGCCGCCGTGACGCAAGTCAAGAAAACCGCATTCTCAAGACAGGCAAGACCCCTTGACGCGCTCAGTCACGCGGCTTCCAGCGCTTGAGCAAGAGCGCATTGCTCATGACGCTCACCGAGCTGAGTGCCATGGCGCCCCCGGCAATCACCGGGTTGAGGTAGCCCAGTGCCGCCAGCGGGATGCCCGCCACGTTGTAGGCAAAGGCCCAGAACAGGTTTTGCCGGATCTTGGCCACGGTGCGCGCCGAAATGTCGAGCGCCGCCCCCACCAGTGCCACATCGCCGCGCATCAGGGTGATGCCCGCGGCATGCATGGCCACATCGGTGCCATTGCCCATGGCCAGGCCCACATCGGCTGCGGCCAGGGCCGGTGCGTCGTTCACGCCATCGCCCACCATGGCCACAATGCGGCCGCCCTCGCGCAGCTTTTGCACCTGCGCGGCCTTGTCGCCGGGCAGCACATCGGCCAGCACCTCGCCGTCTTCCGGACGCAGGCCCAGGCGCCGCGCCATGGCTTCGGCTGCGGCCTGGTTGTCGCCGGAGATCATCACCAGTTTCAGGCCTCGTGCGCGCAAGGCTGTCAGCGCTTCGGCCGCACCCGCCTTGGGCTCATCGCCAAAGGCCATGAGCAGCAGGCCTTGCACACCTTCAGGTGCGCGCTCGGCCAGTGCCGACAGCGTGGCCCCTTGGGCTTGCAAGGCCTGAACCTCGCCCGCCCACAACGCGACATCCATGCCTTCCTGCTGCAGCCAGCGCAGGCTGCCCAGCAGCAGGATGCGCCCCTCCACCGTGGCCTGCACGCCCCGGCCCGGCACCGCACTCACCTCACTGGCCTCAGGAACCGTCAGCCCCTGGTCTTTGGCGGCCGCTGTCACGGCCCGGGCCAGCGGGTGTTCGCTGCCGCTTTGCACGCTGGCGGCCCAACGCAGGGTGGTGGTGCCATCCTGCCCGGGCGCAGCCACATGCTGCGTCAAGCGCGGCTGCCCCACGGTGAGGGTGCCGGTCTTGTCAAAAGCCACTGTCTGCACACGGTGCGCGGTTTCGAGGGCCTGCGCGTCCTTGATCAGGATGCCGTGCCTGGCCGCCACGCCCGTGCCCGCCATGATCGCCACGGGCGTGGCCAGCCCCAGCGCACAGGGGCAGGCGATCACCAGCACGGCCACGGCGTGGATCAATGCGGTTTCAAAGCTGGCACCCATGAACAGCCATGCGGCAAGCGTCAGCAGGGCGACCAGCAAGACCACAGGCACAAAAATTTCAGCCACCTTGTCTACCAGCCGCTGGATCGGAGCCTTGGCCGCCTGGGCGTCTTCGACGAGGCGGATGATGCGTGAGAGCACAGTTTCGTGGCCCACTGCTGTCACCCGCATGAGCACGCGGCCGTCGCCGTTGATCGAGCCACCGGTGAGTTGCGCACCTGCCGCTTTGGACACGGGTAAAGGCTCGCCGGTCAGCATGGATTCATCGACCTGCGTCTGGCCTTCGACCAGATCGCCATCGAGCGGAAAGCGCTCACCCGGGCGCACCACGATCAGGTCACCGGTCAGGATTTCATCCACAGGCACATCGACCTCGCCGTCTTCACCGATCCAGTGCGCCTTGTCGGGTCGCAGGGCGTGCAGGGCGCGAATCGCCTCCGTGGTCTGGCGCTTGGCGCGCGCTTCGAGCCATTTGCCCAGCAGGACCAGGGTGATGACCACAGCCGAGCCCTCAAAGTACAGGTGCGGCGCATGGTGCCCGCTGGATGTGAGCCACAGCCACACCGACAGCAGCCAGCCTGCGGTGGTGCCCAGCGAGACCAGCAAATCCATGTTGCCTGTGAGCGCCTTGAGGGCATGCCAGCCGGCCTTGTAAAAACGGGCACCGAGGATGAACTGCACCGGCGTGGCCAGCGCAAACTGCACCCAGGCGGGCAGCATCCAGTGCTGACCCCACAGGTCGCCCAGCATGGGCAGTACCAAGGGTGCCGACAACAGCAAACCCCAGGCCACGGGTGCAAAACCGGCCCAGGGTGAGCTGTTGTTGTCGGCCGCTTCGGCCGCCTCCATCGAGCGGGGTTCGTAACCCGCATCGCGGATGACGCGGCGCAAGCGGGCATCGGTGAGTTCAGGATCGGCCACGGCAATGCGGGCCGATTCGGTGGCCAGGTTCACTGTGGCCGAGGTCACGCCGGGCACCTTGTTGAGCGCCTTTTCCACCCGTGCCACACACGAGGCACAAGTCATGCCTCCAATGCCGATGTCGATGGTTTGAGGCTCTGTCTTGATCTGTGTCATGTCGGTGAACTCGTTTTGGACTATGCTTTCAACACACCTGTGAAGGTTTGTCTGAAAGGTACATCATGAACCAGATTTTCACTGTCGAAGGCATGACTTGTGGACATTGCGAAAAAGCCGTGACCAAGGCTTTGCTGGCACTGGACGAGCAGGCGAAGGTCGTGATCGATCGAACCCAGAACCGCGTGCAGGTCGACTCTGACAAAACCCGCGAAGCATTGGCCAAGGCGATTGCCGATGAAGGCTACCGCGTCGCAGCCTGATTTTTAACCTCAAGGAGCATCACCATGACCCAAAACATTGGCGGCATCGAACGCATCCTGCGCATCGTGGCAGGTCTCATCCTGATCGCATTGGCAGCGACAGGCTCCGTGGGTTGGTGGGGCTGGCTGGGCCTGGTGCCATTGGCCACCGGTCTGATGGGCTGGTGCCCACCCTACAGCTTGCTGGGCATCAACACCTGCAGAAACCGCAACGTTTGACGTTCAAACCCCACTGGCCTGGGGTTTGTTTTGCAGGCCATTGCAAGCAGGGCAACAGGCTTGAATCACGCGTTTTCACTGAACTTTACACAGTGTCCGTGCTTGTGCATGGTCACTTTACAAAGACTGTCCACAATGACTTTCAACCTGCAAGCATCCGCTTCGGGCCTTCTTTGAAAGGAATTCTGATGAAAATCGCCCACCGTCTCTTGATCACCGCAGGCCTGCTGTCTTCGCTGTCCGGCACTGTGTTGGCACAAGCTGCTCCCATGGCAGAAGGCCAACGCCCTGCACGCATGGAAAAAATGCACGAGCGCATGACCGAGCGCCACACCAAGCATTTGAATGAGCTCAAGGCCAAGCTGCAATTGCAAGCCAGCCAGGACGCCGCCTGGGCTGCGTTTTCACAAGCCATGCAAGCGCCCACCAAGCCATGGCCACGCCCGGATCCTGCTGCACTTGAAAAGCTCACCACACCCGAGCGCATTGACAAAATGCAGGCATTCAAGGCCCAGCGCGACGAGCACATGCAAAAGCGTGCAGAAGCCACCAAGACTTTTTATGCCAGCCTGAGTCCTGAGCAGAAAAAAACTTTTGATGCCGAGACTGCACGTTTCATGACCAGCCACATGGGTCAAGGCATGAACCAGGGTCATCCCATGCGGCACTGAAAACACATCCGGAAAATGGAATGAATTTGACGGGCCCTTCGGGGCCCTTTTTTCATTCTTGACATGCATCAATTCATGGTTCAAACAAAAGAACTAAGCTCGACACATGCCAAACCATCCTCCCCATTCCCCTGCTTTTTTGCCCGAAGTGCGCACCATTGCACCCGACCAACCTGTGCAGTGGTTGATACTGGGCTGGAAAGACATGGCCCGCTCACCCCTGCTCAGCATGGGGCATGGCCTGCTCATGGCCCTGTGGGGAGCCATGCTCACCTGGCTGGCCCATGACCAGTTCTGGCTTCTGGCGGGTTCGGTTTCGGGATTTATGGTGATTGCCCCTGTGCTGGCCACCAGCCTGTATGCCATGAGCCGTGCGATGGAACGGGGTGAAGTGGTCAACTTCCAGTTGCTGGTGACAACTTGGACACAGTGGCAACTCAAACTGCGGCTGCAACCTGACAGTTACTGGAGCCTGATCCGTTTTGGGCTGCTTTTGGCCATGGCCGCCACAGGCTGGGTGCTGACATCATCCGCTTTGATCACCCTGCTGGCGCCTTTGCCCATCCACACCCCGATGGATTTCGTTCGCCATGTGGTGCTGGGAACGGACAACCACCTGTTCGAGCTGTGGCTGGGTCTGGGTGGCTTGATGGCCGCACCCATGTTTGCTTCGAGTGTCGTGTCCATGCCTTTGTTGCTGGACCGGCGTGTCAGCGTGCTGCAGGCGGTGCTGACCAGCTGGAAAACCGTGCTCACCCACCCGGTACAGATGGCTTTATGGGCCTTCCTGATCATGGGTTTCAGCTTGCTGGGCATTTTTTCGCTGTTCATCGGCCTGGTGTTTGTGGTGCCCATGCTGGGACATGCCAGCTGGCATGCCTACCGAGACCTGGTGGACACAAGCGACCTGCCCGAACGCCTGAGTGCGCAGGAGACCCAGCCATGATGGGCTTCAGCGAAGAACAATTCGCATGGTTTGGGCTGACCATCGGTGTCGGCGCTTTCATGCTCTACATGTTGTTCATCATTGGGCAGCTGGCTTGGGAATCAAAAGCCGGAAAATTCGGTACTTTTGTGATTTTTCTCGGTTTGGCCTTTGGCATGGTGGGCTTTGTCGCCAAAGGCATCATCCAGTGGGTGATTGAAAAATAAGTCAATGGACAAAGTTGTGCATAAAAAAAGGGCAACACCTGAGTTATCCACAAGTTCATCTCCATCGGACAAGTTATTCAGTTTCTGAAAGCAAATCCGGAGCAGGGGCTTCCACAGGGCTCAAAATCAGGCAAGTCCTTGTCACAAAACATGAAAAATGCTTTGTCCACAGCACATGGGGTTCCTTATCTACTACCACTATTTAGAGATATAGAAATATAGAAAGAAAGACAGGAACAAGTTGACTGTTAAGATTTCGCCCATTTCCACACCTTCTGGTTCCATGTCGCTCGCCTCAGCAGCTCCCTTGTCACATTGCTACGACATCAAAAGTGCCGATTTGCCACTTTTGGCATTGCTGCTGAAAACCACTGACATCCATGCCGTTGAAACTGCACTGAAAGCGCAACTGGCGGAGTCCCCCGGCTTTTTTGACCAAGATCCTGTCGTGATCGATGTCAGTGCACTCGAGTTGGATGAGACCTGCCCGGTGATGGACTTTGCAGGTCTGACCCATCTGCTCAGGCAACAAGGTTTGGTGCCTCTGGCCATCAAAGGGGCAGAAGGTCTTCAAAAGGATGCGGCCCAGGCTTGTGGTCTGGTGGATGCTTCTGATTTGCGGGTGCGCAGGCCCATGCCTCAGCAAGCTGCCCCAGAGCCCGCACAAGCCGCTTCGGAACCCGAACCCAGGGTACCCCCCTCAACTCAGGCTGTCCCGACCTTGGTGATCGATAAGCCGCTGCGTTCGGGTCAACAGGTGTATGCCAAAGGCTCCGATCTGATCGTTCTGGCCATGGTGAATCCAGGCGCCGAGGTCATTGCCGACGGGAATATCCATGTTTATGCGCCTTTGCGTGGCAAGGCGATTGCCGGCGCCCGCGGCAACACCCAGGCCCGGATCTTTGCCCAGTGCATGGAACCTGAACTGGTGTCCATTGCCGGTGTTTACAGGACGACCGACAAGGAGTTGGCACCTGAAGTCCGAGGCCGTCCAGCCCAGGTGTTCCTGCAAACCGGGCCCGATGGTGAAAAGCTGTTGATCCAGCCTTTGTCAGCTTGACCGTTTATTTTTTGATCTTCATTTCATTCCAGAAAGAAACCACCCATGGCAAAAATCGTTGTTGTCACATCCGGCAAAGGCGGTGTGGGAAAGACCACCACCAGCGCCAGTTTCGCAACCGGCCTGGCCCTCAAGGGCTTCAAGACGGCCGTCATCGACTTTGACGTGGGTCTGCGCAACCTGGACCTGATCATGGGCTGCGAGCGCCGCGTGGTATATGACTTCATCAATGTGATCCAGGGCGAAGCCAATCTGCACCAGGCCCTGATCAAGGACAAACAGTGTGAAAATTTGTTCGTGCTGGCCGCTTCGCAAACCCGCGACAAGGACGCGCTGACACAGGAAGGCGTCGAGAAGGTCCTGAAAGACCTGGCCGAGATGGGTTTCGAGTACATCGTGTGTGACTCGCCTGCAGGCATTGAAACCGGTGCCCTGATGGCCATGCACTTTGCCGATGAAGCCCTGGTGGTGACCAACCCTGAAGTGTCTTCGGTGCGTGATTCGGACCGCATCCTGGGCATGCTCAGCAGCAAAACCAAACGCGCCATTGAAGGCCAAACACCGATCAAGGAACACCTCTTGATCACGCGTTACAACCCCAACCGCGTGGAAGACGGCCAGATGCTGTCGCTGCAGGACATCCAGGACATCCTGCGCATCAAGTTGCTGGGGGTGATCCCCGAGAGTGAAAACGTGTTGCAGGCCTCCAACCAGGGTACGCCCGCCATCAACATGGCAGCCACCGATGTGGCCGAGGCCTACAAGGACGTGATCGACCGCTTCCTGGGCGAAGACAAGCCCATGCGTTTTACTGAGGCTGAAAAGCCTGGTTTCTTCAAGCGCTTGTTCGGAGGGAAATGAGCATGTCCTTCCTGTCTTTCCTGCTGGGTGAGAAGAAAAAGACCGCCAGTGTGGCCAAGGAGCGTTTGCAGATCATCCTGGCACACGAGCGCAGTGGTCGCAATGCCGCTGAGCCCGATTACCTGCCGGACCTGCAGCGCGAACTCGTGGCTGTGATCAGCAAGTACATCAAGATCAATCCCAACGACATCAAGGTGAATCTGGAACGCCAGGACAACCTCGAAGTGCTGGAAGTGAAGATCGAATTGCCCGAACCCCGCTGAACGATCACGCGTTCTAAAAACCCTGCAAGCCGAAAGCCTGCAGGGTTTTGTTTTTCAGGCCTGCAGAAGTTGCGCCCAGCGCTGGCGCGCTGCGACCAGATTGCGTTCCTTGACGTGTCCAAAGCCCTTGATGCTGTCGGGCACATTGGCGATTTCGACGGCACGGGCATGGTTGCCGTTGTCCAGCTGTGTGATCAATTGTTCAACGATGCCACTGTATTCGGCGATCAGTGCTTTTTCGGTCTGACGCTCTTCGGTATACCCAAACACATCCAGAGCCGAGCCACGCAGGCCCTTGAGTCGGGTCAGCAGTTTGAAAGCAGTCATCATGCCTGGCCCGAACTTCTGCTTGACCAGTTGACCTTTGTCGTTGTGTTTGGCGATCAGTGGTGGTGCCAGGTGGTAGTGGACCTTGTAATCGCCTTCAAACTGCTCGGCGATGCGTTGCAAAAAGGCCGGATCGGTGTGCAGTCGCGCCACCTCGTATTCGTCCTTGTAGGCCATCAGCTTGAACAGATTGCGTACCACAGTGTCGGTGAGCAGGGTTTTGTTCAACCGGCTTTCAGCCAGGCGCACCTTGTCCACCAAAGCGTTGTAGCGTGATGCGTATGCGGCGTCCTGGTACTCGGTGAGGTAGGCCACGCGTTTGCGGATCACATCGTCGAGGGATTCACGCTTGTGGAAGTGGACCACTTGCGAAGGCTGCAGCAGTTGCATCACGGCAGGCAGATGGTGTGCTGCGTGGCGTCCCCATTCAAACGCCAGCTGGTTGTTTTTGACCTGTACTTCGTTGAGTTCCATGGCCCGCAGCAAGGACTCGCGGTGCAGTGGCACCCAGCCTTTTTGCCAAGCGTAACCCAGCACCATGGGGTTGACATAGATGGTGTCGCCCATCAATTGCTTGGCCAAGGTTTCGGCATCGAAACTGCCCAGGTTTTCCTGACCTACCTGCTGTGCGATTTCAGCCAGACATTGTTCGGCAGGGTTTTGCCAATCACCATTTTTGACAAAGGCAGCGGTCGGTGTGCTGCTGGCGTTCATGGCCACATGGGTGCGGCCCAAGCGCATGCGCAGCAGGGTTTCCTTGCTGGCGCTCACGATCGGGTCGCAGCCAAAGATCAGATCGGCGGTGGCCATGCCCACGCGGGTGGTCCGGATGTCGGCCTGGGTGTTGGCCACGCTCACATGGCTCCAGGTAGCGCCACCTTTTTGGGCCAGACCCGCCGAGTCCTGCGTAACGATGCCTTTGCCTTCCATGTGTGCGGCCATGCCCAGCAACTGACCGATGGTGATGACGCCTGTACCGCCAACACCCGCCACCACCATGCCCCAGGGCTGATGCAGCGCAGGCAAAACGGGTTCAGGCAGCTCACCCAAGGCGGCCGGTGATGCTGCTTGGGAAGCAGCTTTCTTCTTGAGCTGGCCGCCTTCCACGGTGACGAAGCTCGGGCAGAAGCCCTTGAGGCAGCTGGTGTCCTTGTTGCAGGTGCTCTGGTTGATGGTGCGTTTGCGGCCAAAGTCGGTTTCCAGCGGCTCCACCGACAGGCAGTTGGACTGCACGCCGCAGTCGCCGCAGCCTTCGCAAACGGCTTCGTTGATCATCACGCGCACAGCGGGGTCGACCATGGTGCCGCGCTTGCGGCGGCGGCGCTTTTCGGTGGCACAGGTCTGGTCGTAAATGATGACGGTGGTGCCTTTGATTTCGCGCATCTCGCGCTGGATGCGGTCGAGTTCGTCGCGGTGGTGCACCGTCACACCTTCGGCCAGTGCCACGCCTTTGTATTTCTCGGGTTCGTCGGTCACCACGTCGATGCGCTGCGCACCCTCGGCCCGCATGCTTTGCGCAATCTGAACCACGCTGTGGCCCTCAGGGCGTTCACCAACCTGTTGGCCACCGGTCATGGCCACGGCATCGTTGTAGAGGATCTTGTAGGTGATGTTCACCCCGGCCACAACGCTTTGACGGATCGCCAGGATGCCGCTGTGGAAGTAAGTGCCGTCACCCAGATTGGCAAACATGTGTTGGTCCTGGCTGAAGGGCTGCTGGCCGACCCAGGGCACGCCTTCGCCGCCCATCTGGGTGAAGCCGACGGTGCTGCGGTCCATCCAGATGCTCATGAAATGGCAGCCGATGCCGGCCATGGCGCGCGAGCCTTCGGGCACCTTGGTGGAGGTGTTGTGCGGGCAGCCTGAGCAGAACCAGGGCATGCGTTCGGCCGCTGCGCCCAGGGTGAGCGTCTGCATCGACTTGTCTTTGGCATCCAGCACGGCCAGATGCGCGTCGATGCGGGCAGCGGTGTTGGCGTCGATGCCCAGTTTTTTCAAGCGCTTGGCGATGGCGCGGGCGATGATGGCCGGGCTGAGGTCGGCGTTGGCGCGCAGCAGCGTGTTGGCGCTGGGGTTGGGCATGGACCACTCACCACCACCATGACCGTCCACGTCGTCGAACTTGCCGATCACATCGGGGCGCACATCGTCGCGCCAGTTGTAAAGCTCTTCCTTGAGCTGGTATTCGATGACCTGGCGCTTTTCCTCGACCACCAGGATCTCGCGCAGTCCGGTGGCGAACTCGCGCGTGGTCTGTGCTTCGAGTGGCCAGACCACGCCCACTTTGTGCAGTCGGATGCCCAGACGCTGGCAGGTGGCGTCATCCAGTCCCAGATCCAGCAGGGCCTGGCGGGTGTCGTTGTACGCCTTGCCGCTGGCCATGATGCCGAAGCGATCCTGGGGCCCTTCGATCACATTGTGGTTGAGCTTGTTGGCACGGATGTAGGCCAGGGCCGCGTACCACTTGTAGTCAAACAGGCGCTGTTCTTGCTCCAGCGCCGTGTCGGGCCAGCGGATGTGCACGCCGCCCGGCGGCATCACGAATTCGGGCAGCACGATTTGCACGCGTTCGGGGTCGATGTGGGCGGTGGCGCTGGATTCGACAATCTCCTGGATGGTCTTCATGCCCGCCCAGACGCCTGCAAAACGGCTCATGGCGATCGCATGCAAGCCCTGGTCGAGGATGTCCTGCACGCTGGCCGGGAAGAACACCGGCAGGCCGCAGGCCTTGAAGATGTGGTCGCTCTGGTGCGCGGCCGTGGAACTCTTGGCTACGTGGTCGTCACCGGCCACGGCCAGCACGCCACCCCAGGGCGTGGTGCCCGCCATGTTGGCGTGCTTGAAAACGTCCGAGCAGCGGTCCACGCCCGGGCCCTTGCCGTACCAGATGCCGAACACACCGTCGAACTTGTTGGAGCCTGCGGGCGCAAAGCCCAGCTGCTGCGTGCCCCACAGGGCGGTGGCAGCCAGTTCTTCGTTGACGCCGGGCTGGAACACGATGTTCTGGGCCTGCAGGTGTTTCTGGGCCTTCCACAGGGACTGGTCGTAGCCACCCAGGGGTGAGCCCCGGTAGCCACTGATGAACCCGGCCGTGTTCTTGCCTTGCAGGGCGTCGCGCTGGCGTTGCAGCATGGGCAGCTTGACCAGGGCCTGCACCCCGCTCATGAAGGCGCGTCCCACATCGAGGCTGTATTTGTCGTCCAGGGTGACGGTTTCCAGGGCCTGGCGGATGCTGTCGGGCAGGGGGGCATTCATCGCATTTCTCCAAAGGTACTGCTGCCGTCAGTGTAGGCCGATGGCGCTGACAGATGCTTGCTTTATGAGACAGGATTTGCCCTAATATTTGAAAGAATCTTGCTTAATAATAGAGTTTATGGAAATGCTTGATAAATTTGACTGGTTGATCTTGAATGAATTACAGCGTGATGGTCGGCTGTCGAATGCCGAACTGGCCGAGCGCGTGGGCCTCTCGGCGGCGCCTTGCTGGCGGCGGGTCCGGGCACTGGAAAAAGCCGGCATCATCACCGGTTACCGTGCAGAAATCGACCGGCACAAGGTGGGTCTGGATGTGCTGGCTTTTGTGCGGCTGGACGCCGAGCGCAACCGGGGGGATGTGACCCGTGAGCTGGAGGAGGCGATCCGCAAGATCCCGGAGGTGATCTCCTGCCACTACATCAGCGGCACAGGCACGTTCGAGCTGCAGGTCATCAGCAAGGACCTCAACACCTTCAGCGCGTTTGCACGCGATGTGCTCATCAACCTGCCCAATGTGAAAGACCTGCACACCAGCTTTTCGCTGGGCGAGGTCAAGGCTTCAGGGGCATTGCCGCTGAAGCCTTGAGGCAGGGCTGTCGGCAGATCAGGGGTACAGCCCGCGCAGCTCACGCGCTTGCAGGATGCGCGTGCAGGCGATGATGAAGGTGGCGGTGCGCAGGCTGACACGGTGCTCTTCGGCGGTGTTCCAGACGGCTGCAAAGGCTTCACGCATGATGCGCACCAGCCGCTCGTTGATTTCGTCTTCGCTCCAGAAGAAGCTGGAGAAATCCTGCACCCATTCGAAGTAGCTGACCGTGACGCCGCCAGCATTGGCCACCACGTCGGGCACAACCAGAACGCCGCGTTCGCGCAGGATGTCGTCGGCCTGTGGGGTGGTGGGGCCATTGGCGCCTTCGATCACCATGCGGGCCTGGATCTGTGGGGCGTTGTCGGGCGTGATCTGCTGCTCCAGCGCCGCCGGAATCAGGATGTCGCAGGGCACCGACCAGAATGACGGGTCGGCGATCACCTCGGCCTCCGCAAACCCTTGGACAGAGCCGTGTTCGGCCACATGGGCCAGCAAAGCCGGCACATCCAGACCGCTTTCGCGGTAGACGCTGCCGCCGTGGTCCTGCACCGCCACCACCCGGCTGCCCGCTTGTGCAAACAGTTTGCCGGCGATGCCGCCCACGTTGCCAAAGCCCTGCACGGCCACACGCGCGCCTTTGAGGTCGAGTCCGATGTGGCGTGCAGCTTCCTGCCCGACGGTGAAGACCCCGCGCCCTGTGGCCTCGCGGCGGCCCAGTGAGCCGCCCAGCGCCAGGGGCTTGCCAGTTACCACGCCCGAAGCGGTTGCGCCTTCGTTCATCGAATAAGTGTCCATCATCCAGGCCATGATCTGCTCGTTGGTGTTGACGTCCGGGGCGGGAATGTCCCGGGTGGGGCCGATGATGATGCCGATTTCGCTGGTGTAGCGGCGGGTCAGGCGTTCGAGTTCGCCGCGAGACAGTGTTTTGGGGTCGACCCGGATGCCGCCTTTGGCACCGCCAAAGGGCAGATTGACGGCGGCGTTCTTGACCGACATCCAGGCCGACAGGGCCATGACCTCTGACAGCGTCACGTCCTGGTGAAAGCGCACGCCGCCCTTGCCTGGGCCGCGACTGGTGTTGTGCTGCACGCGGTAACCCTCGAAGTGGGCCATGGTGCCGTTGTCCAGCTCGATCGGCACGTCCACGATCAGGGCGCGCTTGGGGCGTTTGAGCGTTTCCACCCAGCGCGACAGCGGGCCCAGGTAGGGCGTGACGCGGTCAACCTGTTGCAGGTAAATGCCCCAGGGGCCGAGGTGTTGGGGATCCAGATAAGAAGGCAGGGCGTGGAGGCTTGTGGCTGTGGCGCCTGCGAGGGGTGTGGACATCGTGTGTCTCCTTTTTGGGCACTGACAAGTCGTCAGTGAAGGGGATGTTAGTCAGGCCAGGTTGCGCTGTCCAAGGCCGCTTGGCTGTGGGCTCATGCGCTTTGTGCATAACCCTGGCCCGCACGACAGGTGGATGCCTGCCTGTAAAATGGGCAGATTGGCCCGGCCCGTGGCAGGCGGGGCTCCATGGCGCAGGCGGCGCCCGTTTTTTGGCCCTCAACCGGGCAGACCCTTCATGCTTTACCCTCAAGAATTCGACGTGATCGTGGTCGGTGGCGGCCATGCCGGCACCGAAGCTGCGCTGGCCGCAGCGCGCATGGGCAGCAAGACGCTCTTGCTCAGCCACAACATCGAGACCCTGGGGCAGATGAGCTGCAACCCGTCCATTGGCGGCATCGGCAAGGGACACCTGGTCAAGGAAGTCGACGCCCTGGGCGGCGCCATGGCCTTGGCCACCGACGAAGGTGGCATCCAGTTCCGCATCCTCAACAGTTCCAAAGGCCCGGCGGTGCGCGCCACCCGTGCCCAGGCCGACCGCATCCTCTACAAAGCCGCCATCCGCCGCATGCTGGAGAACCAGCCGAATCTGTGGCTGTTCCAGCAGGCCGTCGATGACCTGATGGTCGAAGGCGACCGCGTGGTGGGCGCCGTCACACAGGTCGGTATCCGTTTCCGTTCGCGCACCGTGGTACTGACGGCAGGCACCTTTCTGGACGGCAAGATCCATGTGGGTCTGCAAAACTACTCGGCTGGCCGCGCAGGCGATCCGCCCGCCGTGAGCCTGTCGGCTCGCCTGAAGGAGCTCAAGCTGCCGCAAGGGCGCCTGAAGACCGGCACGCCGCCGCGTCTGGACGGGCGCACCATTGATTTTTCCAAGTGCAGCGAGCAGCCCGGCGACGGCATGCCTGGCGGCATGAATCCTCATGATGGGGTGCCCGTGTTCAGCTTCATGGGCAACGCAGCGATGCACCCGCAGCAGATGCCCTGCTGGATCACTCACACCAACGAGCGTACGCACGAGATCATCCGCTCCGGCTTTGACCGCAGTCCGATGTTCACCGGCAAGATCGAAGGTGTCGGGCCGCGCTATTGCCCCAGCGTGGAAGACAAGATCAACCGCTTTGCCGACAAGGACAGCCACCAGATCTTTCTGGAGCCTGAGGGCCTGACCACGCACGAGTACTATCCCAACGGCATCTCGACCAGCCTGCCGTTTGATATTCAGTACGATCTGGTGCGCTCGATGAAGGGGTTGGAAAACTGCCACATCCTGCGTCCGGGCTATGCCATCGAGTACGACTACTTTGATCCGCGTTCGCTCAAGAGCAGCTTCGAGACCAAGCAAATCCAGGGGCTGTTCTTTGCCGGGCAGATCAACGGCACCACCGGCTACGAAGAGGCCGCAGCCCAGGGCCTGTTCGCGGGCATCAATGCCGCGTTGCAATGTCGGGGCGAATCGGCCTGGACACCGGCGCGTGATCAGGCTTATCTGGGGGTCCTGGTCGATGACCTGGTCACTCAGGGCGTGACCGAGCCTTACCGCATGTTCACCAGCCGGGCCGAGTTCCGCCTGCAATTGCGCGAAGACAACGCCGACGCCCGCCTGACCGAAGTGGGGCGTCAAATGGGTCTGATCGACGATGCCCGCTGGGACGCCTTCAGCCGCAAGCGCGATGCTGTTTCACGTGAAACAGAACGCCTGAAGTCCACCTGGGTGAATCCCCGCAACCTGCCTGCCGACGAGTCTGTGCGGGTGTTGGGTAAGGCCATTGAACACGAGCACAACCTGTTTGACCTGCTGCGCAGACCCAACGTGACGTATTCTGCACTGATGTCCCTGGACGAAGGCCGCATGGCCAGCGCCGATGTTTCACGTGAAACGCTGGGCGAACTCAGCGCTCCGGTGATCGAGCAGGTGGAGATTGCGGCAAAGTACTCTGGCTACATTGACCGTCAAAAGGGCGAGGTGGAGCGGGCTGCTTTTTACGAGCACCTGCGCTTGCCCGACAGTCTGGACTACATGCAGGTCACCGCTCTGTCGATCGAAGCCCGCCAGAAGCTGGCCAAGCACCGACCCGAAACCCTGGGTCAGGCCTCGCGCATCTCGGGCATCACCCCGGCATCCGTATCGCTGCTGCTGATCCATCTGAAAAAGGGTGGTTTCAAAGGCTTCCGTACCCCGGCTGAAGAAAGTCAGCCCGCATGAGCGATGCACTGGCAATCCTGAAATCGGGTGCGGCCGAACTCGGCCTGAATCTGACCGACACCCAATTCGAGCAGCTGCTGGGCTACCTGGCCCTGATCCAGAAATGGAACAAGGTCTACAACCTGACAGCGGTGCGCGACCCGCAGGAAATGCTGACCCACCACCTGCTCGACAGCTTGACGGCCATTGCGCCGCTGGTGCGCCACACCCAAGGGCGACCTGCCAAGGTGCTGGACGTGGGTTCGGGCGGCGGTCTGCCCGGCATCGTGCTGGCGATCTCTCGACCTGAACTCGATGTGAGCTGCGTGGACACGGTGGGCAAGAAGGCCGCCTTCATCCAGCAGGTGGCGGCCACACTCAAGCTGCCGAACTTGCGTGGCATCCATGCCCGCGTTGAAGCCCTGACCGGCCCGTTCGATGTGATTTGTTGCCGGGCCTTTGCGTCCCTCCCGGACTTTGTGAGCTGGTCACGCAACGCGCTGGCCGGGCAGGGCGTCTGGATGGCCATGAAAGGCAAGCATCCGCAAGGCGAGATCGACGGATTGCCTGCCGATGTGCAGGTGTTTCACGTGGAACCACTCACGGTGCCGGGACTCGATGTGGAGCGTTGCATGGTCTGGATGCGGCCAGTTTGACCCCGGTTTTACAGGAGCGGCGCCCGCCGCGACAACGGCCGACCTTCACCTGAAGCCGAGAAATCGTGGCGGGGGCGCCGCTCCTGCAAGGAGAAGGATGCCCTTGGCGTACACTCGCAACTCCCCGAAACGTCTTCGGGGCCAGACTTTTCCAGAAAATCCATGTTTTTCGGTATCTCGGATTACGGTGCTTTTGTCGCTGCCATTGTGTTGTTCCTGGCCATTCCCGGTCCGGGCAATCTGGCGCTGATCACGTCCACAGGCAAGGGGGGTGTTCGCGGCGGGCTCGCAGCTACGCTGGGGGTGATTGCCGGGGATCAGGTTCTGATGTGGGCCGCGGTGGCCGGGGTCGCTGCGGTCTTGGCCACTTATCCTGCGGCGTTCCGTGCTGTGCAGTGGCTGGGTGCGGTGTATCTGGCCTGGTTGGGTTGGAAAATGCTGAGTGCCAAACCCGGAGAGGCGCCCGTCCTCAACATCCGCCCGCGCCAGTACTTTCAGCAGGCCGTGGCCATCACCTTGCTCAACCCCAAGGCCATCGTGTTTTACATGGCTTTCTTCCCTTTGTTTGTGGACCCCCAAACCCATCTGGGCCTGATCAGCTTTGGCGTCATGGCCGCCACCATCGCGGTCCTCACGTTTTTGTATGGTCTGGGCATGACCTTGCTGACCCACCACCTGGCCGAGCGCATGCGGGCCAATCCCCGGATCGGCCGTGTGCTCGAAAAGCTGGCGGGCGTGTTCCTCATCGGCTTTGGCATCAAGCTGGCCATTTCCAAATAAACCGGGCGCACCACCATGGCCAAGATTTTCTGTATCGCGAACCAAAAGGGCGGTGTCGGCAAGACCACCACCACCGTCAACCTGGCTGCCGGTCTGGCCAAGGTCGGGCAGCGTGTGCTGCTGGTGGATCTGGACCCTCAGGGCAACGCCACCATGGGCTCGGGCATCGACAAGCGTCAGCTCGAACTCAGCGTGTACGACGTGTTGCTGGAGTCGGCGTCGATTGCCGAAGCGGCGATCAAGGCTGATAAGTGCGGCTACGACGTGCTCAGCGCCAACCGCGAACTGGCCGGGGCCGAGGTCGAGCTGGTGCAGCTGGAGCACCGCGACCAGCGCCTGCGCAACGCCCTGGCAGAGGTGGATGACCAGTACGACTTCGTGCTGATCGACTGCCCGCCCTCGCTGTCCATGCTCACCCTCAACGGCCTGTGCGCTGCACACGGCGTGATCGTGCCGATGCAGTGCGAGTACTTCGCGCTCGAAGGGCTGACCGATCTGGTCAATACCATCAAGCAGGTGCATGCCAACCTGAACAAGGACTTGAAGATCATTGGGCTGCTGCGCGTCATGTTTGACCCGCGCATCACCTTGCAGATGCAGGTGAGCGACCAGCTCAAGGCCCACTTTGGCGACAAGGTGTTCGACACCGTGATCCCGCGCAATGTGCGCCTGGCCGAAGCCCCCAGCTATGGCTTGCCTGGCGTGGTGTTTGACGCTTCGGCCAAAGGCAGCCAGGCCTATGTGGACTTTGCCCGCGAACTGGTTCGCCGCGCCCCGACCCTCTGACATGGGCACCGTTCTTATCTTGCCCGGCTGGCAGGGCAGTGGCCCGGACCACTGGCAAATGCATTGGGTACGCCAGCATGGCTGCGTTGTGGTGGAGCAGGACGACTGGATGCGCCCGCGCCGTGGCGATTGGCTGGCCCGGCTGGACGAGGTGGTCATCGACACCCCGGGCCGACTGGTGCTGGCTGCGCACAGCCTGGGCTGCATCCAGGTGGCTGCCTGGGCTGCGGTCTCACGCCACACCGCACGGGTGGCCGGGGCCTTGCTGGTGGCGCCGGGCGATGTGGAAGCCCCGGACCTGCGCGAACAGCTGCCCGGCTGGAGCCCCATCGCGCGCCAGAAGCTGCCCTTTGCCAGCATCCTGGTGGGTAGCCAGAACGACCCATATTGCAGCGCTGCCCGGGCGCAGAGCCTGGCCCGTGACTGGGGCGCCGAGTGGGTGGACCTGGGCGAGGCCGGGCACATCAACGCCGACACACGACTGGGAGACTGGCCTGTGGGCCAGGCCCTCTTGAACCGACTCACGCCCCGATTGACGAAGGAAACATGACCATGGTCACCAAGAAACCCAAGGGCCTCGGCCGCGGACTCGAAGCCCTGCTGGGCCCCAAAGTCGAAGACGCGCCTGTGGCTTCGAGCGCCGCTGAAACCGGGGTGCCCACGCAGCTCAAACTCGAGCAAATGGTGGCCGGCATGTACCAGCCACGCACCCGCATGGACGAGGGCGCGCTGTACGAACTGGCTGAGTCGATCAAGGCCCAGGGCATCATGCAGCCCATCCTGGTGCGCCAGCTGAGCGAGGGCGAGAACGCGGGCAAATACGAGATCATCGCCGGTGAGCGGCGCTTCCGCGCCAGCAAGCTGGCCGGGCTGGAGAGCGTGCCGGTGCTGGTGCGCGACGTGCCCAACGAGGCCGCCGCTGCCATGGCGCTGATCGAGAACATCCAGCGCGAAGACCTCAACCCGCTGGAAGAAGCCCAAGGCCTGCAACGTTTGATCAAAGAGTTTGGGCTCACTCACGAAACCGCTGCACAGGCCGTGGGCCGTTCACGCAGTGCCGCCAGCAACCTGCTGCGCCTCTTGAATCTGGCCGATCCGGTGCAGAGCATGCTGATGGCCGGGGACCTGGACATGGGTCACGCTCGCGCCCTGCTGTCGCTCGACAAGGCGACCCAGATCACCGCCGCCAACCAGATCGCGGCCAAAAAACTGTCGGTGCGCGAGGCCGAAAGCCTGGCCAAAAAGCTGGGCGCCGAATTCAACCTGGTGCACCAAAAGCCCAAGAAGGAAAAGTCACGCGACGTGCGCCGGGTGGAAGAAGAGCTGTCGGACCTCTTGATGGCCGAGGTCGAGGTGCGCGTCAAAAAGCGCGTCAAGCGCCTGGGCAAGATCGAGGAGATGGGCGAGTTGAGCATCCAGTTCGGATCGCTGGACGAGCTCAACGGCCTGATCGAAAAACTGCGCGGGTAAAGGCACGGTCCATGGCGGGGATCGGGCGGCTTGGGACCTTGCAGGCGCATTTGCGTGGTGCCTTGCATTTCCGGCAAAGCCTGCTGGCCACTTACCTGCTGGCCGTCAGCCTGACCTCGCTGATTTTTTACCTGATCCCTCCGGGTTATTACGAGCGCAACGCCAATCTGTTGTCCACACTGCTGACGGCGGCCATGCTGCCGCTGGTCAGAGTGCGCACGCTGTTTGCGCCGCTGGTGCATCTGGTGACGCTGATCAGCCTGGTGCTGGTCACCTACATCGCCTGCACCTCCGGCGGCATCAATTCCTCGGCCCTGGCCTGGCTCAATGTGCTGGCTGTGCCGGTGCTCCTGCTGCAGGGGCCGCGGGCAGCGCTTGCATGGATCGGGGTTGTGCTGGCAACCATTCTGGCCTTGCTGCTGGCCACATTGGCGGGCCAGCTGGACAGCCACACCCACGTCACCCGGCAGGCGGTGCCCTGGGCCTGGATGAACCAGGCCCTGGCCATGGGCAACCTGATGCTCGCGGTGCGACTGTACGACCACCTGCACCAGCAGCAAATGCAGGAGCTGCAAGAGCGCAACCAGGAAATCCAGCGCACACACGAGGCCTTGCTGCTGGCGCAGGCCCACAAGGACGAGTTCGTTGCAGCGGTGGGGCACGAGCTGCGCACACCCATGAATGCGATCCTGGGCTTCAACGGTGTGCTGCGTCAGGAACTGGCGGACCGCCCCGATCAGGTGGAGGTGGTGGACCACATCCGCCGGTCTACCGGGCACTTGCTGCAGGTGGTCAATGACATCCTGGATTTTTCGCAGCTGCAGGCCGGCAAGCTGATGCTGCACCTGGAGGATTTCGAGCTGGTCGGGCTGATGAACGATGCCTTGCAGACCGACCGCGAACGGGCGCAGGAGAAAGGCCTTGCCTGGAGTGGCACGCTGGACCCCGCCTTGCCTTTGCGGGTGCGGGCCGACCGCCAGCGTTTGCTGCAGATCCTGCGCAACCTGCTGGGCAATGCCCTCAAATTCACCTCGCAAGGCGAGGTGCAGCTGCACATTCGGGCAGGAGAGGGCCAACTGCACTTCGAGGTTTGCGACACCGGGCGCGGCATTGCACAGAACCAGCAGGCACACATTTTCAGGCGTTTTGAACACGCCGATGTGCAGACCACCCGGGCCTATGGCGGCACCGGTCTTGGCCTGTCCATTTGCGAGAAACTGGTAGCGCTGCACGGCGGCCAGATGGGTGTGCGCAGCCAGGAAGGGCATGGCGCCACGTTCTGGTTCCGTGTGCCGCTGGTGCAGGCACAGACCGCCGCCACTGTGCCGCAACCGGACGAAGCCTTGCCACAGGACGAGGCCCTGCGCATCCTGCTGGTGGACGACAACGCCATGAACCTGATGGTGGCCCGTCTGCAGCTTCAAAAATGCTGGCCCCGCGCCGAGATCGTCACGCTCGACAGCGCTGCCCAAGCGTTGGTCTTGCTCGACGCACAAGGGTTCGATGTGGCTCTGGTCGACATGGTCATGCCCGAGATGGATGGCATGGCGCTGGCGCGGCAAATCCGGCATCGGTTTCCGGCCATCACCGCCCGCATGCCCATCATCGCGCTGACGGCCAACACCAACCCGGTGGATCGGCAACGCTGCCTCGATGCAGGCATGGACGACGTGCTCGACAAGCCGATGGATCTGCAAACACTGGTGCGCTGCGTCAGCCGCCACGTGTTGAAAGCGAGGGCTTGAGCATGCAGATCAAAGGCCGTTTGCAGCGGAGATTTGAGTGGCTGGTGGCCCGCTTGCCTGCGCCGTACCGCGAAGGCAAGATGCCCTACATCGTCTTCTTCGTGAGCGTGGTCATCACCATCTTGCTGGTGTATTCGGCCATCAGCCCGTACCAGAATGCGACGCCACTGTTTCTGTCGATGGCCGCGTGGCTGGCCACCTTGTTGCTGCTGATCAATTTCGGCATGCCCCTGTCCTGGGGCGTTCATCTGGGGACGGCCGCTGGTGCCTGCGTGGTGACCTATGCCGTCTGGAATGCCGGCGGTGTGTTCTCGCCGCGCCTGACCTGGTTGCTGATCCTGCCCTTGACACCGTTTTATGTGGTCAGCCGTCGCGCCGGCATGGCCTGGCTGTTTCTGGTCTGGCTGATCCAGGCAGCGCTGGCGCTGGCCAACCACCATGGCCTGGTGCCGACATTCGAGCCCGGCCTCCAGCACGCCATGTCTTCGTGGGTGACTTTCAGCCTGGTCACGGGCATGTTGATCATCGTGCCCTTGATCTACGACCGCCTGCACATCAAGGCCCTGAAAAAAACCCTGCGCTACCAGCAGGCGCTTGAAGCCAAACGCCAGGAGTTGGAACACACGCTGCACATGCGCGAGCATTTCATCGCCACGGTGAGCCATGAGCTGCGCACGCCGATGAATGCCATCCTGGGCTTCAATGCTTTGCTGCTGTCCAGCGTCGAAGGCAAGCCCGAAGCGCTCAAGGTGCTCAACCACACCCGCCAGTCCGCCGACCACCTGATGACGGTGATCAACGACATCCTCGACTACTCCCAGTTGCAGGCAGGCCAGTTGCAGATCCAACCCGAAACCTTCGAACTGCGTCGTGTGGCCGAGCACGCTTTTGAACTGTTCAGGCCGCGCGTCAAAAGCATGGAGCTGGACTACCGCATCGAGCTGGATGACTTGTTGCCCGTTTGGGTCCACACCGATCGCCACCGCTTGATGCAGGTGCTGGTGAACCTGTTGGGCAACGCCCTCAAGTTCACCCACCAGGGGTCGGTCGTGTTGCGTGTGCAATGGCAAAACCCGGGCGTGTTGTTCTCGGTGCAGGACACGGGCATCGGTATTCCCAAGGCACGGCAGGCGCATATCTTCAAACGCTTCAGCCAGGCCGAGGACGATACGCAGGCCCGCTACGGTGGCAACGGCCTGGGGCTGGCCATCTCGCAAAAACTGGCGCATTTGCTGGGCGGTGACATTGGCTTTGAAAGCGAGCCCGGACAAGGCTCACGGTTCTGGCTGCAATTGCCACTGACCGCAGTGCCTGCCCCGACGCAGAAGAAGAGCACCCCAAAGCTCGAGGTTCAAAGCGCACATACCGCTTGGCGCTTTCTGGTGGCAGACGACCATCCAGTCAACCGCCTGCTGGTCAAGCAGGTGCTGCGCAGTGCCTGGCCCGAGAGCACGGTGCTCGAAGCGGTGAACGGACAACAGGCCCTCGACATGCTGCGCACCCAGGCGGTGGACCTGGTGCTGATGGACATGGTGATGCCGGTCATGGACGGCATCGCTGCGACAGCTGCGTTGCGACAGGAGGCGGATGCCCAGTTGTGCCATGTGCCCGTGCTGGGCCTGACGGCCAACGTCAACCCGCTGGACCTGGACCGTTTCAAGGCGGCGGGGCTCAACGAGGTCATGCTCAAACCGTTTGAGCCTGCAGCGCTGTGCGCGCAGATCGAACAGCTGCTGCCCGTCTCTTAAGTGCGGGTTGATGCTTGTCTCTCCTTGATATGGAGGATGGGGCAAACCCGGTGCGAGACCCGTGTCGGTTCAGGATGTAATCAACAGGTTCCAATCAAGCACAAGGCAGACTTGATGTACCTGAGCGCAAAACAAACAACATTGCTGGGGCAGATCATGCAGACGCTGGCAGAGCCTCATGAGGAAATGGAAATCCGCGAAATCATGGGCGATCTGGTCATGCAGTTGCTGGGGGCTCAGTATTACGCGAGCTTTGTCTGGCAACCGGTGGAGCAGACTTTTTCGCAACCCACACAGATCAACATGGATCCCATGAATCTGCAGGCCTACGAGCGTTACTACCAATTCCACGATCCAATCACCCCGCTGATGCAGCGCTATCAGGTTGCTGTTCGGGCTACCGATGTTCTGTCGCACGAAGAATTGAAAAAGACCGAGTTCTTCAACGATTTTCTGAACAAGGATGGCCTTTACTGGGGCGTCAATCTTTACGCCTGGCATCAGGGACGGAACCTGGGTGACATGCGCATCTGGCGCGACAGACGTCGGGAAAACTTCACGCAGGACGAACTGCGTTTGCTGGACATGTTGCAGCCCGCTTTTGTCACTGCGCTGGCGCGTGCTCAAGGGCGCAAAAACACGGATGCACCGACCATGAACATGCTGTCACAGCGGCTGACAACACGCGAACAGGAAACGGCACGGCTGGTCATGCTGGGGCTTGCAGACAAGGAAATTGCCCGCAGGCTGGACATCTCCACCACCACGGTGCGTACCCACCTTGACAATGCCTTCCGCAAGGTGGGCGTCGGCAACCGTGCTGCCCTGGTGCACAAATTGAGTCAATGAGGCTGGACGGTCCTCCTCGAAGCTGAGGATGTCGGGCGCGTGTGGGTCTTCCTAGCATGGTGCAACGCCATTGACGGCGTCACCATCACTTCAAGGAGATCAACCCATGTCCATCACTTCCCGTCGCGATTTTTTCAAAAACACAGGGGCCGTTTCGGCCGTGGCCTTGCTGGGCGGAACGGGCATAAGCGCTTGTGGAGGCAGCTCAGGCGGAGCCACGCCACTGAGTGGCCAGGACCAGCTGGAATTGACGGCAACGCAGGTGCTGGCTGCGTACAAGGCAGGCACCTTGACAGCAACGGCCTATGTCACCACGCTGATTGCACGAGCCAAGGCCGTGTCGGATCTGAACGCCATGATTTACCTGGATGAAGCCGGGGCCCTGGCCATGGCCAAACAGGTCGACGCTGATCGTGCGTCAGGCAAATCGCTGGGCACCTTGGCTGGACTGCCCATCGTGGTCAAGGACAACATCAATACAAAGTCCATGAAGACCACGGGCGGCACGTATTCGTTGCGCAATTTTCAACCTGCCAGCAATGCGCCATCCCTGCAAAAGCTGATCGATGCAGGCGCCATCGTGCTCGGCAAGGCGAACCTGCATGAGTGGGCCTTTGGCATCACCAGTACCAACTTCACCCTGGGCATTGATCCCATCAGCAAGGCCGCCAGCAGGCCCTGCAAAAACCCTTACGACACAACGCGAATTCCTGGCGGCTCCTCGGGTGGAACGGCTGTGGCCTTGGCTGCGCGGTTTGCGCCTGCGGGCCTGGGCACCGATACAGGTGGATCCACACGTGTTCCTGCATCGTTTTGCGGTATTGCCGGTTTCAGGCCTTCCGTCGGGGATGGTGCTGGCAAAGGCCGACGCTATGTGGATGACAACGCGGCATTGCCCATCAGCACCACGCGGGACACACTTGGCCCGATGGGCCGAACGGTGGCCGATCTGGCCCTGCTGGATGCGGTGATCACGGGTGGTGCTGTGCCCGCAGCCAAAACCCTCAAGGGCCTGAAGATCGGTGTCCCGGCGAGCTTTTGGGCCGATCTGGAAGATGCCATCAAGCCGGTCGTGACAGCTGCGAAACAAAAGCTGGCAGATGCGGGCGTGGTGTTTGTGGACGCGGACCTCACAGGCATCATGGCGCTCAACGATGCCATCTCGTTCCCGATCGCGCTCCATGAACCTGTGGCCGCCATTCCTGCTTACCTGGCAGCCAACAACGCACCGATCAAGACGGTCAAGGAGGTCAGTGATCAACTGGCCAGTCCGGATGTGCAGGGGGCCTTTGGCGCGATTTCGGCGGACGTTTTCGGTGCGGCCTATCCCGACGTCATGGCCACCAAACGGCCAGCTTTGCAAAAACTCTACAAAGACTACTTTGCCGCACAAGGTGTCGAGGTCGTCATGTTCCCCACCACGCTGCTGGCTGCACCCAAAATTGACGCCGTTAAGGGTTCAGACAAGATCAGCTACACCACTGGTGGGGTCGAAAAAACCGGCCAGGACACTTTTGGCACTTGCATACGCAACACCGACCCTTGCACCAATGCAGGCATCCCCAGTGTGTCTGTTCCTGCAGGACTCACGACAAGTGGTTTGCCGGTCGGCATGCAGTTCGATGGCCCTTTGGGATCTGACATCAATTTGCTGGCCATCGGCATGGCTGTTGAAGCGGTCTGGGGATCGGTGAAGGCACCGATGATCTGATTCAGAGTGACCGCGAGCTAAGGTGAAGCAAAAGAAACGGTCAGCTGGAATTGATCCAGCTGACCGTCTTGATGGTTGGATGTTGCTGTTCAGTCAGCCGTAAAACCAGAGGCCTTGACCACAGGTGCCCAACGGACGGTTTCCGTGCTGATCAATGCCTGCAGGTCTTGAGGTGTACCACCACCAATTTCCAGGCCCATTTTGGTGAAGCGGTCTTTGAGCGCCGGGTTTTTCAAGGCGCGATTCACAGCAGCGTTCAAGGCGTTGATTTGCGTGGCATCCGTGCCGCCCGGTGCGAACAGGGCAAACCAGCCGACACCCACCAAATCCTTGAAGCCGGATTCGCGCAGCGTGGGCACATCCGGAAACAAGGCATTGCGGTTGTGCCCCGATGTGGCCAGGATGCGGCTTTTGCCTGCGCGGTGCATCTCGCCCTGGTCCACCAAGGTGTCAATGCCCAAGGTCACCTGATCGCCGATGAGTGCGGTCATCAATTGTGCGCCGCCGTTGTAGGGCACATGGGTCAGGTCGAGCCCGGTTTTCTGGCCGATCATCACGCCAAAAAAATGCGGCAAGCTGCCTGGCGCAGGTGAGCCGAATGAGCCCAGAGCAGGGGTCTTTTTGACCACGGACACCAGGTCTGCGATGTTGCGAATCGGGCTGTCGGCCTTGACCGACACGCCAAACTGGAAGTCGGCAATATGGGCCACGGGCGCGAGGTCCTTTTGCACCTCGTAATTGAGTTTCTTGTAAACCAGCGGTGCCAGCACGGGCATCACAATGGGTGCCAACATGACTGTCGAGCCATTGGGTGCTGCATTCTTCAAGGCTTCGGCGGCGATGCGACCGCCTGCGCCGACCTTATTTTCGACCACCACAGGACGGCCCAGTTCATCCTTGAGGCGTTCGGCCAACAGACGAGCGGCCAGGTCAGCCGAACCACCTGCACCAAAACCCACCAACACCTTGAGTGGCACGGGGTCGCTGGCTTGCGCCAGTCCAGACAACAACAGCAACAAGCTGCTCAACCAGATTTTTGTTTTCATCTCATTTCCTTGACGTTTTAAAAGTTTAAAAACACACGGAAAGACTGTAGATTTTTCTGCAGGCAGCGAACACCCTCAAAATTGACGGTTGGTCGAGCGGATGAGGCATCACAGCGGGTAATCTCTCTTGACCCTGCCGGTGCATTTGTTAACTTCAGGCGCTTGTGAAAAGCCCAAGCATGCCTCCATGTACCTGAACACACAACAATCCAAAATGCTGGCAGACCTGTGCGCAGTGATGGCCTCGGATGTCTCGAAAAAACAGTTGCTCCAGACCCTGGCGCAACCTTTGGCGCAGTTCATGCAAGCTGACCATCTGGTGTCACGCCACTGGAATGCAGCCACCAATCGGTACACCATTTGTGCGTCCTACAACGTCAAGCCATCCAGAATCCGGGCGTATGAGGAACACTTCCAGTTTTGTGATCCCATCACACCGCGCATGAGGGCCATGCGCACACCCGTGCGTGTCAGCGATGTGTGCTCTGCGCAAGAGCTGGAAGGCTCCGAGTTTTACAACGACCATCTGCGCCAGGACGGCATTCACTGGGGCGTGAACCTGTACGCTTACCGTGATGACGCCTGCCTGGGTGATCTGGTCATTTACCGCGCAAGGGGGCGAGAAGACTTCAGCCGCCAGGACATGGCTTGTCTGAACATTCTTGCGCCAGTGTTCACGGCTGCATTGAGCCGACTTGAGGCTTTGGAGGCGACCAAGGCCGTGTGGATGGGCCATGACGAAGCCGAGCTGCGCCGATTGTTGTGCGGGAAAGGTCAGCTCAGCCAGCGCGAGGCCGATGTGGTGCTGCATTGCCTGAACGGTTGTTCAGACAAGGACATTGCCAGGCGGCTTCATATCGGCTTTACCACCGTGCGTTATCACCTGAGCCATGCGTTTGAAAAACTCGGCGTTCAGGGGCGCAACAAACTGGCCGCCCACATCGGGCAGCTTTTGCATCAGGCATAAACCATCGGTGGGCGCGGCAGCGGTGGCAAAGCCCGCTCAATGGCCGCAGCCACCCCTAAAAGGTGGCGATCCGTGCCCAATGGGCCGTCCAGCTCCAGACCCACGGGCAAGCCTTCGGCCGTCAAACCCGCCGGGAGGCTGATGCCGGGCAGGCCCGCATTGCTGCCGGGGTCGGTGTTGCGGATCAAGGTTTTGAACGTGGGGACCTGTTGCCCATGCAGACGCACCGTGTCGTCATGACCGATGGGCGGGGCTGTCATCAGGCAGGTGGGAAACGCCAGGGCATCCAGGCGGTGCTCGGCAAAGTGGCGTGCATAGGCGGCTTGCAGTTTTTGCCGCCTGGTTTGTGCCGCAGCATAGGCCGTGGCCGTGACGCGGTCATGGCCGAGTTGGCGAGACAAGAGCATGGCCACGTCCGCGCTGCCCACACCCGCCAGCAGGGCATCCATGGACAGCCCTTGTGCACAGGCATAAGCGGGCAGGCTTTGCATCATTTCAAACATCACCAAGGTCGATCCTGTGGCGTCGTTGTGCCGTTTCAGGTCGGGCACCTCCAGCACCACACATTCAACGCCTTCAGCGACCAGCGTTTGCAGCGCCTGCTCAATGACCGCCAGAACTTGCGGGTCGGCACCTTGAAAAAAGTCACCTCGCGGAATGCCCAGACGCAGGCCCTTGAGCGACACATCAGGAACGTTGGTTGGGTTTTCTGCCAAGAGGGCGTCGAGCAAGGCCACGTCGGCAACGCTGCGTGCCATGGGACCCACGGTGTCTTTGGTGGGTGACAGGTGCAGGATGCCTTGCGATGCATAGCGGCCCGTGCTGGGCCTGAACCCGACCACACCACACAAGGCTGCAGGCAGGCGCACCGAAGCACCGGTGTCCGTGCCCAGAGCGGCAGGCACCATGCGCGAGGCCGCGGCGACGGCCGAGCCACCACTGCTGCCACCCGGGATGCGCAAGGGGTTCCAGGGGTTGCGGCAAGCGCCCGTGACCGCGTTGTGGTTGGTGCCACCCAAAGCCAGCTCGTGCAGATTGGTTTTGCCCGCGATCAAGCCGCCCGCCCGCAACAGGCGCTCGACTACGGTTGCATTGCGCAAGGGTCTGGACGCGAGCAATGCCCGTGTGCCGCCACTGGTGGGCAGATCAGCGGTGTCGATGTTGTCCTTGATCGCCAAGGGGATGCCTGCCAAAGGGCGGTGATCAGGTTGCTCAGTCGAGGCCTGATCGAGGGCCTTGGCTTGCTGAGTCAATCGCTCCGGGTCACGGCTGATCCAGGCATTCAGACAGGCCAGCCGCTCGGTTTGTTGCAACAGGGCCTGGATGTACTCCAGATGCCCGAGTTGTCGTGTGCGCAGCGCCGTGGCTGCTTCCATCAGCGTCAGTTCAAGGAGGTCCATACAGAGTCAAGCGTCAAAAACGCCTGACTCTAGGGTGTCCATGAACACCTGAACACCCCCATCAATGACGGTGTTCAAGCTGTGGAGTCGCGTCTTTACATCGAGAAAATCTTCCCCGGGTTCATGATGTTGTGCGGGTCCAGTGCCCGTTTGATGGTGCGCATCACGTCCACCGCACCTTCGCCGGTTTCGGTGCGCAGGAAGTCCATCTTGTGCAAGCCGATGCCGTGCTCGCCCGTGCAGGTGCCGCCCAGGCTCAGAGCGCGGCTGACCAGTTTCTGGTTCAGGGCTTCGGCGGTGTCGCATTCCTGCGGGTTGTTCGGGTCGATCAAATAGCCGAAGTGGAAGTTGCCGTCGCCCACATGGCCGACCAGGAAGTAAGGGATGTTTGTCGCGTCCGCTTCGGCCACCGATTCGAGCAGGCAGTCGGCCAGGCGGCTGATAGGCACGCAGGTGTCGGTGCTGATGGCGCGGCAGCCCGGCTTGCTCTGGATGGCCGCAAAGTAGGCGTTGTGGCGCGCGGTCCACAGGCGGGTGCGCTCTTCGGGGGTGGTGGCCCATTCAAAGGCGTTGCCACCGAATTCGCTGGCAATGTCCTGCACCGTCTCGGCTTGCTCTTTCACGCCTGCGGGTGAGCCGTGGAACTCCATCAACAGCATGGGCTCTTCGCGCAGGCCCAGCTTGGCGTAGGCGTTGACCATGCGCACCGTGTTGTGGTCGATCAGTTCCACGCGGGCAATCGGCACGCCCAGCTGGATGGTCTGGATCACGGTGTGCACGGCGGCCTCGATGCTCGGGAAGGAGCAGATCGCGGCCGAGATGGCTTCGGGCAAGGGGTACAGACGCACGGTGATTTCGGTCATCACGCCCAGCGTGCCTTCGCTGCCCACCATCAGACGCGTCAGGTCGTAACCGGCGCTCGATTTCTTGGCGCGGGTGCCGGTGCGGATCACTTCGCCCGACGAGGTGACCACTTCGAGCGCCAGCACGTTCTCGCGCATGGTGCCGTAGCGCACAGCGTTGGTGCCGCTGGCGCGCGTGGCGCTCATGCCGCCAATGGTCGCGTCCGCACCCGGGTCGATCGGGAAGAACAGGCCGGTGGATTTGATCTCTTCATTGAGCTGCTTGCGTGTCACGCCAGGCTGCACCGTCACCGTCAGGTCTTCGGGGTTGATCGCCAGCACCTTGTTCATGCGCATCAGGTCGATGCTGATGCCGCCCTGCACGGCCAGCAGATGCCCTTCGAGCGAAGAGCCTACGCCAAACGGAATCACCGGCACCTGGTATTGCGCGCACAGTTTCACGGCATCGGCCACGTCCTGGGTGCATTCGGCAAACACCACGGCGGCCGGTGGCGGCACATGGGTAAAGGCGGATTCGTCGCGGCCATGCTGCTCGCGGATCACCAGAGCTGTGGAGCAGTTGTCGCCAAAGCGGGCTTGGAGCGCGGCCAGAAAGGCCTCGGGCACAGCGCGCTGTGCAACGGAAGGGGCCAGGTGGGCGGTGGCGGTGGGGGCGTTCATGGGGCACTCCTGATAAGGGTTGCAAATGTTCTGAGTAGGGTGAAGTGTAAAACGCCCTCCGAAACAGGCTGTCGCAAAGGTAATGTGAACCATTTCCAGATCGATACGGCGCACGAATTCGGGTAATACCGTTACTGGATCCCTCTGACTCGATCAAAGTCAGTCTAGGTGCAAAGGTCATTCAACCTTTGCACCGGAGACATAAACCATTTCAGCATCTTCAGGCATTTGCTTTTTGACAAAGTTCCAGAAAGCTTCAGGTGACATAGCCTTGCCAGGAAAAGCGCCTTGCTCGATAAAGAGTTTTTTGATCTCGGGTTTTTCCAAGGTCTTGTTGAGCGCGCCGTTGAGCACCTCAATCACTTGACCTGGTGTCGCCGCAGGAGCGACAAGTCCATACCAACTGTTGGTCACAAAACCCTTTACGCCGGCTTGATCAAATGTCGGTACATCTGGCATAGCTGGATGACGTTCTCGTGCTGCAATCGCAAGGGCTCGAAGTTTTCCTCCGCGAATGAACGGCAAAGGTCCCGTAGTGATGATCATGTCCACTCTGCTTGCCATGAGATCAGTCATTGCTGGCGCAGCACCTTTAAACGGAATGTGGACGATATCAACGCCTGTTACTTTCTTGAACATGGCGCCAGCCAAGTGCTGCGATGAGCCCATGCCTGCGGATGCGTAATTGAGCTTGCCTGGCTGTGCTTTCGCGGCATTGATAATGTCTTGCACCGATTTGAAGGGAGAGTCCACCGGGACCAGGAGAGTTCCTGCTGATGTGTTGATCAAGCCAATGGGAGAAAAATCCTCCAAAGGTTTGTAAGGAAGCTTGGAAAAAAGTACTGAGTTAAAACCGTGGGATGCAGAAGTAGCGAGCATGATGGTGTGGCCATCAGGTTTAGCCCTTGCGACAAACTCTGAACCGATATTGCTGCCCGCGCCAACACGGTTCTCCACAACAACCGACTGACCGAGAGTACTCGCCATGTCATTGGCAACCAACCGAGCCAGAGCGTCTGCTGATCCGCCTGCAGCCCATCCAACAACCAACGTGATTGGTCGTTCCGGAAAACGGGATTGCGCAAAGCTAGACCCTTGCAAGGCTAAAAGTGCACAGACAATCAAACCGATCTGACGGTAGCGGGATTTGAGGTTTAAAAACATGTTGTCTCCTGTTAAAACTAATTGATCGAACTTTGTACGGTGGTCGCAAATTTGGCTCAACACCCTCGTCCATCGGACACGATGCAGCCAGCAAGAACAGGGCTACCGTTCAGACCGGCAATCACACACTGAGCAGCCAGCATGTTGGCCCGAGCCAACCCTTCGTGACTTGATCCGCCTGTATGTTGGGTGCACACGACATTGGGCAAAGCCAATAACTCATTCGTGATGGACTCCAGAGATTTGTCCCGCTCGGAGCCCAAAACATCCAGGCCTGCTCCTGCCAGATTTCCCGTCTTGAGAGCAGTCAGCAGCGCAGCGTCGTCCACCAGTTCACCCCGTGCCGTATTGATGAGGATGGCTTCTGGCTTCATCTGCTTCAGTGTTTTTGCATTGATCAGGTGACGAGTTTTTTCAGTCAACGGTGCATGCAGACTGATGAAGTCGCTTTGCTTAAAAAGCTCATCAAGCCCAACCATTTCAACCCCTGCGTCTTTTGCCACATCTTGCGTTGCGTAGGGATCGTGCGCCAAAACTCGAACATCAAAACCGCTAAGTCTGCGTGCCACGAGTCGAGCAATTCGACCAAGGCCAATCAGTCCGACAGTCTTGCCGTATAGCTCACGCCCCACTACGGATGTCTTGACCCCTGACTGCATCCGACTGTGTGATTCGAAAAAACGCTTGCCAACTGAAAGCATGAGGCCAACTGTGTGGTCCGCTACCGTTGGTTCATTTGAACCAGGTGTCACGGTCAATACACGCCCCAAGTCTTTGACCGCCTGAACATCGATGGAGTCGTAACCAACTCCTCGACGAGCAAGTACCTGTAAATTTGGATACCGCTCCAATACAGCCCGATCGATAGGTGGAATGCCCATGATCCAAGCACTGCATTTTTGAAGCGCCAGATTCATTTCTTCGGTGATGGTGGAGTCAACACCATCAAAAGCCATACCGCCGGTCAAGATGTCAAAACCATGCGCGCGAATCGCATCTATGGCCTGTGTGTCGAAAAATCGGGCCGTGATCAGCACTGTGCGACGCTCACTCACAGCAGCTCTCCTTCGGCCAACATGCCCGCAGACTGCAATGCTTCAGCTACCCACCCGTTCAGTACGGTGCCCTCGGATAATGCTTTCAGGAAGGCCTGCTCCATCTCAAGCTTGGCTTGTACTGCATGGACAACTTTCTCCGCGACCTCTTGCGGAACTGCCACTACCCCGTCCGCATCACCCACAATGAGATCACCAGCTTTGATTGCCACACCTCCCACAGCAACTGGCCAGTTCACCTTGCCACCAAGTGCCTTCGTTGGACCATTCGGATTAGCTCCTGCGGCAAACACAGGGAATCCGCTGGCACAAGTTTCTTCAATATCGCGTACAGCGCCATCAATGACAAATGCCGCCACACCTGCTGCACGTGCCTGACTTGCCATCAGGAACCCGGTCAGAGCGCTCCCGAGATATCCACCGCCATCAACCACGATTACATCCCCTGGTCTCGCCAACGCAAGCGCTGCGTGAATCATCAAGTTATCACCCGGTCTAACCTCAACAGTCAGGGCTGGGCCAGCGAATTTCATCGATCTGGATAGTCCTTGAATCCGACCATTGAGGGCCCCACGCCTGCCTGCGACATCTGCAATCAATGACGAACCGAACTGGGCAGCCTGCGATGCGAGTACAGGAGATACGCGGCTAAATTCTCTGCAAATGGGTTTGTTTTGTACGTTCATGGCGGTTTCAGTGCATGACTTGGGCTGATCGCTTCCTAGCGAAAGACCAGCTAAGTGGATTGATAGGTCTTGTCTATTTCTAAGAGTCTGCAGATTTCAGCCACCGTTGCGCACGTTCAACAATGGGCTTGTCCACCATTCGTCCATCGATGATGATCACACCTTTAACTTGCAACTCGGTCGATTGGGCTGCAGTGACCACCTTACGCGCCCAAGCCAGTTCTTGACCGGTCGGGCAGAACCCCTTGTTGGCAAACTCGACTTGCCTTGGATGGATGCAAACCGTTCCAGAAAAGCCAATGCGACGAGCCTGATGCACAAGATCAGAAAATGCTTGCATGTCTTCGATTTCAGCCACACTTCCAGGCAGGCCCCAACAGGCCAGGTTGAACGCCCGTGCACAATTGGCAACCGCCTGTGCGGGCCACAACAATGACTCAGACTTGGGTGCAATGCCCATCGCCACCGCGTAGTCTTCCCCTCCAAACCCCAGAGCCACAACACTGGGATGAGCTGTGGCAATTTGCTCGGCTCTGACGACGCCCAATGGGGTCTCAATCAATGCGGCGATAGGTGTCGGCGCTGCATGCTTTTCGCTCTTCTGCTCCAGTAATGATGCGAGTCTTTTGACTTGTTCAGCGGATTCGGCCTTGGGTAGCAATACGCATTTGATGAGAGATAAAGGTAATGCTGCAACGTCTTCACACAATATGTTGGAGGGTGCATTCACCCGGACCAGCACAGGCATTTGCCCCGCCAATCGTTTAACAGCTTGAACCATCAGCTGACGCGCTTCGATTTTTCGATCCATTGGAACTGCATCCTCAAGATCGATGACCAAAGCATCAGCTCCTCGCTGGGCCGACTTTGCCAGCATGTGAGGCGCTGTTGCTGGGATGAACAGCAAAGAGCGGGCTTCGGTTAGTTGCATCGAATCACCCCTTTCGCCGTCAATGCCGCCATTTCTCCAGATCCAACACCAAGCTCCATCAGAAGCTCTTGTGTATGTTCACCTATTGACGGTGCCAGACGTCGTATGCCACCCGGCGTTTCACTGAGTCGTGGCGTAACGTTATGCATGATGGTGGCGTTGGCGTCATCGACTGCGATGAAACAATTGCGCCCCATGACATGCTCATCCTCCAAAAGTTGAGCAGTGTCGTAAATGGGACCAACCGTGACGCCTTTTTCGCGGAACATGGTCAAACAGGCGTCAAGATTCATCTCCGAGATGGCGCTTGAGATCATTTTTTCGACTTCTGCGTCGTTAGCCAGACGCGCCGCATTGGTGCTGAAACGCTTGTCGGTTATGAGGGTACCTTGCCCGATGGCTTCAAATATCCGCTTAGCCATTGCATCGGTTGATCCTGACAGGGCAACCCAGCGGCCATCTCTACAGCGATAAACACCACGAGGGGAAGCAATTTTGACGTCTGCCTTGGGTACGCAATTCGTGGCACCCAAGACAGTTGCATCAGGGCCCATGATGGCCAGCATCGGCTCAAGCAGCGAGAGATCCACCACCTGGCCTTTTCCTCCGCTTACTTCAGTTTCACGCAACGCCACCATGGTGGCGAATGCGCCAGTCAGTCCCGACACCATATCGGCCAATGCCATATTGGGGAGTTGCGGAACACCGTCTATCGAATGCTTATAGGCATAGCCGCTAAATCCTTCAAGCAAGCTGCCAAAGCCAGGCAGATCACGATACGGACCACTTTGTCCCCAACCGGAGATCCGAACAATAACTAGTTGCGGGTTTTTCTCATGCAAAGATTCCGGGGCCAGTCCCATCGACTCCAGCGTCCCAGGGCGGAAACTTTCAATCAGAACTTGAGCCGAAGCAATAAGCTTTTGTAAAAGCTGCATCGCTTGCGGATCACGTAAATCCATCGCAACGCTGCGCTTGTTTCGTCCATAAACTTGCCACCATGCGTCCAGGCTTTCCCCGCTGCAAAGGGTTTCACGCCAGTGACGCAGCGTGTCTCCTTCTAACGGAGCTTCTACCTTGATCACATCTGCACCGAAATCTGCTAATTGCAGTGACAACATATTGCCAGCAACAAGGCGAGACAAGTCAACGACACGCACTCCTTTTAGGGAACCCTGCTTTTCTGAATTGGGCACAATTTTGTGCATGACGGGCAACGGCATGTTTACTGTCTTTCAGATATCAATCCAAGTGAGTATTGACTGATTTGATCCAGTTGATGCTTGTAAGCGGCAAAATGCTTTCAAGCCTTGTATGTTCGATTTGGATCCTAACGGATAATATGTGCTATGGCAACAATTGACAAAGCAAATAAAAAAAATCTTCCAAGGAAAGTGACATCTCGCGCTTCTCTCCAAGAGGTTGCCGCTCACTTACCGGAAGCACTCATCACCTATCGAGTTTCTGCGCTTGCGCAATTGCTGTCACGACTGGTCGATGCTTCAGTTCAAAAAAATCTGGATCTGACCAGCCGTCAGTGGCGAGTTCTTGTTGTTTTAAACCGCCTGGGCACATCCCGATCAGGTGAGATCGCGCGCTTATCTAACTTCGACCACAGCCAAGTCAGTCGAGTTGCGTATGAACTGGTGGAGAAAGGCCTCATTACCCAAGAGAGTGATGCGACCGATCGACGCAAACAAATTTTGACAATGACCCCAAAAGGCATCGAATGCCTTCGTGATGGAATTCCTACCTCGTTGGCTCGCGATGCGAAATTTCGCTCGCAACTGAGCAAGACTGAGTACGTGAATTTCTGTCATGCGCTCGACGTCATTGGAGCTGAAGCGTTGCAGCTACTCGAAGAAATCAAGCTCAAGGAATGAAGGAAACTGCAGGAATCACAAGGGTAAACCCGCTCCCTGCTTGACCTCGCGCAACACAATGCTGGAGCGCACATGCGCCACCGCAGGCAGTTTGAACAGGGTGCGCATCAAGAACTGTTCGTACTGCTCGATGTCAGTGGCCATGATGGTCAACACATAGTCCGACTGGCCGGTGGTGGAGTAGCAGTGGACGATTTGCGGTGTGGCCTGCACCGCGCCTTCGAATTCGGCCACGGTTTTTTCGGTGTGCTGGGTCAGGTTGATTTCGGCCATCACCATCAGGTTCAGGCCGACCTTTTTGCGGTCCACCTGCACGGTGTAGCCGGTGATGACGCCTTGCGCTTCCATCTCCTTAATGCGTTTCCAGCAGGGCGTGGTGGACAGGCCCACCCGCTCGGAGATCTGCTGCACGGTCATGCGCGAGTCCTCTTGCAAGGCTTCGAGGATTTTGAGGCTGTAGGCGTCGTTCATTCTCCAATTTTATGCCCATGAAGAAATTCATTCTCCAAACAACAAAATCAATGGGGTGAATAAGGGTTTTATTCGCCATTCTCAGGCCTATTCTTACTCCTGAACTTTGGAGACTTTCATGGCCTACGCCGACCCTGCCGCCGCCCTCACGCCTGCCCTGCGCGACTACCAGCTCAAAGACAACATCTGGGCCCCCCAAGGCGCGGTGTTTCTGTCGGGCACGCAGGCCCTGGTGCGCCTGATGCTGATGCAGCGCCAGCACGACGAGCGCCAGCAGTGGAACACCCGGGGCTTCATCAGCGGCTACCGGGGTTCGCCGCTGGGCATGGTGGACCAGGTGATCTGGAAGCAAGGCGACGAATTCAACAATGCGGGCATCGAGTTTGTGCCCGCCATCAACGAAGAGCTGGGGGCCACGCAGGTGCTGGGCACGCAGCGGGTGGAGTCCGACCCCGAGCGCACGGTCGATGGCGTGTTCGGCCTGTGGTACGGCAAAGGCCCGGGCGTGGACAGGGCGGGCGATGCGCTCAAACACGGCAACGCCTATGGTTCGTCACCGCACGGCGGGGTGCTGGTGGTGGCGGGCGATGACCACGGCTGCGTGTCCTCGTCCATGCCGCACCAGAGCGACCAGGTGTTCCAGTCCTGGCACATGCCGGTGGTCTCGCCTGCCGATGTGTCGGAGCTGGTGAGTTTTGGCCTGTATGGCTTTGCGCTCTCGCGTTATTCGGGCGCCTGGGTGGGCATGACCGCGCTGTCGGAGGTGGTGGAAAGCAGCACCACGGTCGACTTGGACGCGATCAACGCGCAGACCGCCGCCTGGAAGAGCCCGCAAGACGTGCAGGCCCTGACCGGGCATGTGACCCCCGCCGATGGCCTGCACTACCGCTGGCCCGATCTGCCTTCGCTGCGCATCGAGTCGCGCCTGCAGGACAAGCTGGCCGCTGTGGCCGCATTTGCGCAGGTCAACAGCATCGACCGCCTGGTGATCGACAGCCCGCATGCCCACATCGGCATCGTCACGGCGGGCAAGGCCCACCACGACCTGATGGAGGTGTTTCGCAGACTGGGCCTGAGCGAAGCCGCGCTGGCTGCCGCCGGTGTGCGTGTGCTCAAGCTGGGCCTGACCTTCCCCATCGACGCGCCGCGCATGCAGACCTTTGCACAGGGCCTGCGCGAGCTGCTGGTGATCGAGGAAAAAGCCCCTGTCGTGGAGCAGCAGCTGCGCGACCTGTTCTACAACGCCCCGGTGCGCCCGGGCATTGTGGGCAAGCGCGATGCGCAGGGCCAGGCCCTGCTGTCGGCACTGGGCGAGTTGCGCCCTTCGCGCCTGATCGTGCAAGTGGCCGCTTGGCTGCAGCAGCACACGGGCGAGGCGCTGAACATTCCGCACCTGAAAGTGCGCGACTTCGTGCCCGCCGAGATGCTGAGCAACGCCAGCGATGCGGTCAAGCGCCTGCCGTACTTTTGCGCAGGCTGCCCGCACAACACCTCTACCAAAGTGCCCGAAGGCTCCACCGCCCGCGCAGGCATTGGCTGCCACTTCATGGCCAACTGGATGGAGCGCGACACCGCCGGGTTGATCCAGATGGGCGGCGAAGGGGTGGACTGGGTTTCGCACTCGCGCTTCACGCGCACGCCGCATGTGTTCCAGAACCTGGGCGACGGCACCTACTACCACTCGGGCTACCTTGCCATCCGCCAGGCGGTGGCGGCCAAGGCCCGCATCACCTACAAGATTTTGTTCAACGACGCGGTGGCCATGACCGGCGGGCAGCCGGTCGATGGCGTCATCAGCGTGGACGCCATCGCGCGCCAGGTCGAAAGCGAAGGCGTGCAGGCGCTGGCCATCGTGAGCGATGACATCGGCAAATTCAACGCGATCAAAAACCGCTTTCCGAGCATCGCCACCTTCCACCCACGTGAAGAGCTGGACTCAGTGCAGCGCCGCTTGCGCGAGGTGACAGGCGTGTCTGTGCTGATTTACGAGCAGACCTGCGCAGCCGAAAAACGCCGCCGCCGCAAGAAAGGCGAGATGGCCGACCCGGCACGCCGCCTGATGATCCATGAAGGCGTGTGCGAAGGCTGTGGCGACTGTGGCGTGCAAAGCAACTGCGTGGCCGTGCTGCCGCACGAGACGGCCTGGGGCCGCAAACGCAAGATTGACCAGACGCATTGCAACAAGGACTATTCGTGCGCCAACGGCTTTTGCCCCAGTTTTGTCAGCGTGAACGGCGGCCGCCTGCGCCGCAAGACGGGCGCAACGCCCGAGGCGCGTGCGCGGCTCATGGCACACGCCGCTCGCCTGCCCGACGCGCACCCGCGCAGCACCGACAGCCCTTGGGATTTGCTGATCACCGGCGTGGGCGGCACCGGGGTGGTCACGGTGGGCGCGGTGATCGCCATGGCCGCGCACCTGGAAGGCCAGCAGGCCAGCGTGCTCGACTTCATGGGCTTTGCGCAAAAGGGTGGCTCGGTGCTGAGCTTTGTGCGCATTGCGCCCACGCAGCAACTGCTGAACCAGGTGCGCATCGACACCCAGCAGGCCGATGCCGTGCTGGCCTGCGACGCGGTGGTGGCCGCCTCGCCCGAAGCGCTGCAAACCATTCGCCACGACCGCACCCGCGTGCTGGTGAACGTGCACGAAACCCCGGTGGCCGACGCGGTGCGCCACCCCGATGCGCAACTGCAAACCGACTTGCTGGTCGAGAAAATGCGCTTTTCTGCGGGCGATGCACAAGTCGAAACCTTTGACGCGCAAGCGCTGGCCGAGCAGGTGCTGGGCGACACGCTGGCCTCGAACATTTTGGCCCTGGGCTACGCCTGGCAACGTGGCCTGGTGCCCGTGGGCTGGGCCGCACTGGAACAAGCCGTGCGCCTGAACAAGGTCGCGGTGGACAACAACCTGCTGGCCCTGGCGGTGGGTCGCCTGGCCGCTGCCGAACCCCAAGCCCTGGTGGCACGGATGACGCCCGCCGCTGTGCCACACACTGAAACCGTGGACGCCGTGGTGGCACAAGCTGCCGCACATCTGGAGGCTTGGCAAAACCCTGCTTGGGCCGGGCGTTACCGCGCCGTGGTGCAACAGGCCCAGCGTGACCTGGCACCGCTGGGCGAGGCAGGCCAAGCTCTGACGCTGACGGTGGCACGCAGCCTGCACAAGCTCATGAGCTACAAGGACGAGTACGAGGTGGCCCGGCTGTTCAGCGATGCCGCTTTCCAGGCGCAGCTGGACGCGCAGTTCGAAGGCGACTACAGCTTGGCGTTCCACATGTCGCCGCCTGCGCTGTTCAAAGCATCTGCGGGCCAAGCGCCCCGCAAGATCACGCTGGGCAGCTGGATGCGCCCCGTGCTGCGCGTGCTGGCGCTGGGCAAAGGCCTGCGCGGCACCGCGCTCGACCCGTTTGGCCACACCGCAGAGCGCCGCATGGAGCGCCAGCTGATCGCCGACTACAGCGCGCAGCTGCAGCAATTGCTGCCTCGGGTCAACTCAGGCAATGCCGAGCTGGTGCGCGAGATTCTGGCGTTGCCGCTGTCTATGCGTGGCTTTGGCCATGTGAAAGAGCGCAATGTGCGCGCCGCACAAACCCGCCAGGTCTGGCTGCTGCACCGGCTCGACCCGGTGCAATACCCACGCCCACAAGAGCAAAGCGGTGTGCAGCAGCTGCGCGGAATTGCGATTCGCAGCGTCTGAGGTGGTTCAGCCAAACCGCGTTGGCAAATACGGCGTCGGGTCGATCCAGGTGTGCTCTGCGCTGATCATTTCGGCCAGCAACCTGCCCGCCACCGGGCCCAGCGTGAAGCCTTGGTGCGAGTGGCCGAAGTTGAACCACAGGCCCGGGTGGCGCGGGGCCGGTCCCATCACGGGCAGCATGTCGGCGGTGCAGGGGCGTGCGCCCAGCCAGGGGGCTTGGGGCACAGGCTCACCCAGATCGACCAGCTCGCGCGCCAGCGATTCGGCCCGACCCAACTGCACGGGCGTGGGCGGTGCGTCGATGTCGGCAAACTCTGCACCCGTGGTCAGGCGCAAGCCCTGGCGCATGGGGGCCAGCACATAGCCTTTTTCGGCGTCCAGCACCGGCATCCTGAGCGTCACGGGCGCGGCGTAATGCTGGTGGTAGCCGCGCTTGATGAACAGGGGCAGGCGATAACCCCAGCGCTGGACGAAGTCATCCGACCAAGGACCCAGCGCCACCACCGCTTGCGCGGCCTGCAAGGTGCCTGTGTCGGTCTGCACCTGCCAGCCGCTGGCCTGCTGTTGCAGGGTTTGTGCATCACCGTGCACCAGCTGGCCGCCGCGTTGCACAAACAGGTCGGCATAACGCTGCACCAGGCCTCCTGGGTCGCTCACGGCCCAGGGGTCGAGCCAGTGCACCGCGCCCACCAGGCCCGGACGCAGGGCGGGTTCGTCGCGTCGCAGGGCTGCACTGTCCAGGCATTGGTGGCGCACGCCGTATTCAGACTCCAGCATGCGTGCGCGTTCGGTGGCCTCCTGGAACGCCGCAGGCGTGCGAAAGACGAAACGGAAACCGTTGCGGGTCACCAGGTCTTCGGCACCGGCTGCCGTGATCAGCGGCTGGTGTTCTTGCGTGGCATGGGCGATCAGGCGGCTGTAGGCTGTGGTGGCGCGGGCGTGGCCAACGGGCGACGAGTTGCGGAAATAGGACCAGAGCGCTCCGGCCATGCGCGGCAAGGCGCGTGCGTGCCAGTTCACCTCGGCACCGCGGCCCAGTGCCACGTCCAGCAGGAACGGCAGCTCGCGCGGAAAAGCATAGGGTTGCACTGACTCGCGCTGGATGAGCCCCGCGTTGCCGTGGGAAGTCTCTTGCCCGGGCGCTCGCCGGTCCACCAGCGTGACCGTGTGACCACGCGACTGCAAATGCAAGGCGGTGCAGGTGCCGACCATGCCGGCGCCCAGGACGATGACGGATGTTTTCATGGTGTTTCAGACCGCATTGTGACTGGGTGTGGTCGAGCCACCCGCCAACAATGGCGGGTGCGTGACGATGCTTCGCAGCTCGGGCCGTGGCGTGGCCAATGACGTCATGTCGGGCCGTGGACGGCGCAGCTCACCGTGAGCAGCGAACCACGACTCCACCGCCGAGGCCATGCCCAGCAAGCGGGCGTCCTGGTGCAGCGGGCCGATCATTTGCAGACCAAACGGCATGCCGGCATCGTCTTTGCCGCAGGGCAGCGACAGCGCCGGGTTGGTGGCCAGCGTGACCAGGTAGGTCAGACTCAGCCACTCGTAATAGTTGCGCTGTTTCTGGCCGTCGACCACCTCGGCGTACAGCTCGGTCCACGGGAAAGGCGACAGCGGCGTGACCGGTGACAGGATCAGGTCGTAGTGTTCAAAAGCTGCCTGGAATTGCCGGTTGATGCGGGTCTGTGTCAGGTGCGACCATGCGCGGTCGGCCAGGGTGATGCTGGCGGCCATCTCGACATTGGCCCGCACATTGGGGCCCAGTGTGTCGGGCTGCGTGCGGTAAACCTCTTCAAAGGCCGCGACAAAACTTTCGGCGCGGATCACATCAAAACAGCGGTGGCCGTCGCTCAGGTCCCAGTCGAGGGGTTCGCACACCGCCACCTCGTGCGACAAGGCCTGCACCCGCTCGCGGAAGGCCCGACGGACCATTGGGTCCACCGCGCAGGCACCAAAGTCTTCGGTGTACGCCACGCGCAGTTGGCGCAAGTCAGCGGGCTGCACGGGCCAGAACGGCTCGTGCTGCACGCCCAGACTCAGCGGGTCCATGGGGTGCGGGCCCACACTGGCCTGCATCATGAACGCGGTGTCGGCCACGTCGCGCCCCATGGGGCCCAGCACCGAAATGGCCGACCAGCCCAGCGGGCGCATGTCGTTGGCGATCAAGCCGGGGGAGGGCCGCAAGCCGACCACGCCGCACAGCGCTGCCGGAATCCGCAGTGAGCCACCGGTGTCCGAGCCGGTACACAAGGGCAGCATGTCGCACGCCAATGCTGCTGCCGATCCGCCCGATGAGCCCCCCGCATTGAGCGTTGGGTTGAACGGGTTGCCCGTCGCGCCCCAGACCGGGTTGCGGCTGTTGGCGCCTGCGCCCATGTCGGGTGTGTTGGTCTTGGCGGTGACGATGGCACCGGCCTTGCGCATGCGGGCCACGTAGGACACGTCCTTGTCAGGCACGTGCCCACGCAGGCGCACATTGCCGCTGGTGGTGAGCAATCCGGCGGTGGCCTGCAGGTCTTTCACACCCAGCGGCAGGCCGTGCAGTGCGAGCAGCGCATCACCCCGCATGACCTGGGCTTCGGCTTCGCGGGCCGAGGCCAATGCGCGTTCGTAGTCGGTCGCGCAGATCGCGTTCACGGCCGGGTTGTAGGTTTCAATCTGGTCGATGCAAGCTTGCATCAGTTCGACGGGCGAGATTTTTTTTTCGCCAATCTGGCGGCGCAATTCGACGGCGCTCAGTTCTACCAAAGACATGGCATTCACTCCACCGGGATGTTCGCGCGGTGCACATAGGCCCGCAGCAAGGGCAGCTCCTGCGCCACCCGCTTGTCGTAAGCACTGCCCGGCTCGAACAGCACATCCAGACCGACTTTCTGCAACTCGGTTTTGACGGCCGGATCGTTCAGGCTGTCCTTGAGGGCCTTGCTCAGGCGGGCGCTGACCTCGGCGGGCATGCCGCGGCGGCCCACGTAGCCGATCCAGGGCACCATCTCGTAGTCAGGGAATCCGGCTTCGGCCACGCTGGGCACCTGCGGCATTTGGGGCGAGCGTTGGCGTGTGGTCACGGCAATCGCCTTGACCTTGCCGGTGGCCATCTGCGGCAGGGCGGCCACGCTGGTGTCAAAGGTGAGCGGAATCTGGCCGCCGATCAAGTCCGTCATGGCCGGTGCGCTGCCGCGGTAGGCCACGTGCACCATGTTGGCGCCGGTCATGACCTTGAACATTTCACCGGCCAGGTGCGCCGACGTGCCCACGCCAAAGGAGCCAAAGTTCAGGCCTTTGGGCTCGCGTTTGGCCAGTTCCAGCAATTCCTTGACGTTGTTGGCGGGCAATTTGGGATGGGCCAGCAAGACCAGCGGCGAGCTGCCGATCAGGCCGATGGACTCGAAGTCCTTTTGCGGGTCATACGGCAGGCTGTTCTTGAGTGCCGCATTGACCGTGAAGGTGGTGTTCGACGAAATCAGCAGGGTGTAGCCGTCTGCCGGAGACTTGGCCACCAGCGTGGCCCCAATGGCGGTGCCTGCACCGGCCTTGTTTTCGACGATGACCGGTTGACCCAGCCTCTGGCCCAGCGGGCCGGCCAGCTTGCGCGCCAGGATGTCGGTGGCACCACCGGGCGGGTAAGGCACCACCACCGTGATCGGCTTGTCAGGGTAAGCGGCCTGCGCCAACAGATTGAAGCCGCACAGCAAGGCGGCCAGCAGGGTTTTGTTCATCTCATGTTTCCTTGGATTCGAAAGACTGCAGGTAGCGCGACAACACCTGCAGTTGTGCAGGGATGGCTGTCGCCGTGGAATAAGGGGCGACCAAGCCCATGCCGCGTAAGGACGACAACACAAACTGGACACGCGCCGAGGCCTGGGTGCCCTGGCACATCTCCGGGAAGCACTGCGCCATGCGCTGGTGCAGGCTGTTCGTCAGCACACTGCGTTGTTCGATGATGTGCGCCACCATCAGCGCGTCCTCACGTGCGGCCAGATAGGCCGACCAGGCCACACAAAAACGCGGCTCGCCGTAGAGCTTGGCCCAGGCCTGTTGCACAAAGTGGTCGGCCCGGCGCTTGAGGCTCCAGTGCGCAGGCGGCCAGAAATCGCTGGCCTCTTCGAGCTGCCCGATCAGGCGGGTGATGACTTCGAGCATCAGCGCCGCCTTGGAGCTGAAGTGGTGCTGAACCGCACCCGCAGTCATACCAGCGGCCCGCGCGACCTCATGTACCGACAGTTGCCCGTGGCCTTTGGCCTGCATCAGGCCCACGGCTGCATCCAGCAGCCGCTCACGCGTCTGCTCGCTCTTGATCTGGTGGAGGTTGCGGCTCATGTGTCAGATTGCATTATGGTTGTAATGCAATTTATCGAAGCCCGGACAAACCCGTATCTTGTCCTTTGTCAGGTCGGGGCAGGCTGCATGTCGGACAATGGGCAAGGCAACCTTGAAGAGAGAACACCATGGGCAACCGACTCACCCAAATCGCCACCCGCACCGGGGACAACGGCACCACCGGCCTGGGCAACAACCAGCGCGTGTCCAAAAACAGCCTGCGCGTGCACGCCATGGGCGAGGTCGACGAGCTCAACTCCCACATCGGCGTGCTGCTGTGCGAAGACATGGCCGCCGATGTGCGTGAAGTGCTGGTCGAGATCCAGCACCAGCTGTTCAACCTGGGCGGCGAGTTGTCCATTCCGGGGTTTGAGTTGCTCAAGGCCGAGGCCGTGGCCGACCTGGACGCAGCGCTGGCCAAGTACAACGCACAGTTGCCCAAGCTCGAAGAGTTCATCCTGCCTGCGGGCACCCGTGGCGCGGCGCAGGCGCACGTGTGCCGCACCGTGGCCCGCCGGGCCGAACGGGCCTGCGTGGCTCTGGGCAACGAAGAGGCCTTGAACGACACGCCCCGCCAGTACCTCAACCGACTGTCGGACCTGATGTTCGTACTGGCCCGTGTGCTCAACCGCATGAATGGCGGCGATGACGTCTACTGGAAGAGCCAGCGCATGAAGGCCGGCTGAGCGCCCTGCTGTCCCGCATGTGCCTGCCTGTCACCTAGGTGTACGTTGGCGGGTTTGACCGAGTGACAACGGTGCACACCCACTGCTACCCTCGGCCCCATGAACACCGCCGCCACCCTGCACCCTGCACCCAATGTGCCCCAGATCCGTCTGTACCAGAACTGGTTGCGTGACCAGCGCGGCCTGACGTTCGACACCTACAACGACCTCTGGCGCTGGTCGGTCACTGACCTTGACGCCTTCTGGCAAAGCATCTGGGATTACTTCGAGATGCGCTCGCCCACACCCCACACGGCGGTGCTGGCCAACAACGTCATGCCCGGAGCGACGTGGTTCCCGGGTGCGAAGATCAACTACGCCGATCAGGTGCTGCGCCATGTGCAGCCCGCGCACGCAGCGGGGTTTCCGGCGGTGATCAGCCTCAACGAAAAAGGCCAGCGACGCGAGATGGGCTGGCCCGAGCTGCGCCGCCAGGTGGCCGCGATGGCACTGCACCTGCAGACCCAAGGTGTGCAGCCCGGGGACCGGGTGGCCGCTTACCTGCCCAACATCCCCGAGGCCATGGTGGCGTTTTTGGCCACGGTCAGCGTGGGCGGTGTGTGGAGCATCTGTGCGCCCGACATGGGCACCAACGCGGTGCTCGACCGCTTCAAACAGATCGAGCCCAAGGTGCTGATTGCCGTGGACGGCGTGAGCTATGGTGGGCGCGACTTTGACCGCATGACCGTGGTGCAGGAACTCAAGGACGCGTTGCCCAGCGTGCAGCACATCATCATCCACGACAACCTGGGCACGGTGGACATCGCCCAGTGCGAGGTGGCGGCCAGCGTGCCCATGTCGGTCGTCACCGCCCGTGACGACGCCGAGGTGCAGGCCTTTGAGCCGATGTGGCTGCCCTTTGACCATCCGCTGTGGATCGTCTATTCGAGCGGCACCACCGGCCTGCCCAAACCCATCGTGCACGGCCACGGCGGCACCGTGATCGTGGCGCTGGCCAACAAGATCCTGCACAACGACGTGGGTTGCAGCTACCAACCCAACAACTTTGGCGAGCGCTTTCACTGGTACAGCTCCACCGGCTGGGTCATGTGGAACGCCCAGGTCGCTGGCCTGCTCAACGGCGTGACCTGCGTGATCTACGACGGCAACCCTGGCGGCAGCAAGGACAACCCCGACTGGGGCATTTTGTGGCGCATGGCGTCCGAAGAAAAAGTCACATTCTTTGGCGCGGGCGCGGCCTTCTTTGCCAACTGTCAAAAGGCCGGGGTCGACCTCTCCCGTTGCGGCGACCTGTCGCTGATCCGCGCCCTCGGCACCACCGGCTCACCCCTGTCGCCTGAAACCCAAACCTGGGGCACGGAAGAATTCAAAAAAATCGGCACCGACATCTGGTGGTGCAACATCTCGGGCGGCACCGACTTTGCCGGTGCCTTTGTGGGCGGCCACCGAGAGCTGCCGCAAGAGCCCGGCGTCATGCAGTGCCGCATGCTGGGCGCAGCGGTCGAATCGTGGAACGAAGCGGGCGAGCCCGTCAAAGGCGAAGTCGGCGAGCTGGTCTGCACCCAGCCCATCCCGTCGATGCCGCTGTTTTTCTGGGGCGACAAGGAGAATGCCCGCTATCTGGCCAGCTACTTCGAGATGTACCCTGCAGGCCACGGCCGAAAGCCCGGTGGCGGCGACGGCCCGGCCAGCATGGGCGGCGTCTGGCGGCATGGCGACTGGCTGCGCATCGGTGATGCGAGTGGACAAGGCGAAGGCTGCGTGATCTTTGGCCGCAGCGACGCCACCATCAACCGCCACGGCCTGCGCATGGGCACGAGCGAGTTGTACAGCGCGGTCGAAGCCCTGCCCGAAGTCATGGACTCGATGGTCGTGGATCTGGAATACCTGGGTAAGGAAAGCTACATGCCGCTGTTTGTGGTGCTGCGCCCCGGCTCGGCGCTGGATGACGCGCTCAAGGCCAAGCTCAACAACGCCATCAAGGTGGCGCTGAGTCCGCGCTTCATCCCCAATGAAATCTTCCAGGTGGCCGAAATCCCGCGCACCCTGTCGGGCAAAAAGCAGGAACTGCCGATCAAGAAACTGATGCTCGGCCAGCCACTCGAAAAAGTCGTCAACAAGGACGCCATGGCCAACCCGGGGTGTCTGGACTGGTATGTGAACCTGGCCAAACAGCATTTGGCCAAGGCTTGAAAAAACGGCGTGCCGCTTGCGCAGGCACGCCGTTTTGTTTTTGTGAGAACCGAATCAGTTCTTGTGCAACTCGGCGTTCAACTCGCCCCAGCTCTTGTTGCGTGGAATGGCGTGCAAAGCGCCCGACTGTGAATCGCGGCGAAACAGGATGCCGTTCTTGCCGGACAGCTCCTTGGCTTTCATGAGCGAACCGTCGGGCATCTGCACGCGGCTGCCGCCGGTGATGTAGCAGCCGGCCTCGACCACGCAGTCGTCGCCCAGCGAGATGCCAATGCCGGCGTTGGCGCCCAGCAGGCAGCGCTTGCCGACCTGGATGACTTCCTTGCCGCCACCGGACAGCGTGCCCATGATGGATGCGCCGCCGCCGATGTCGCTGGCGTCATCGACCACCACGCCCGCGCTGATGCGGCCTTCGACCATGCTGGCGCCCAGAGTGCCCGCGTTGAAGTTGCAGAAGCCTTCGTGCATGACGGTGGTGCCGCTGGCCAGGTGCGCGCCCAGGCGTACACGGTCGGCGTTGGCAATGCGCACACCCGAGGGGATCACGTAGTCGGTCATTTGCGGGAATTTGTCCACGCCTTTGACTTCGAGCACGCGGCCAGTGGCACGGGCCTTGAGGCGGGCAGTGGGCACGTTGGCCACAGCGCAAGGGCCAAAGTTGGTCCAGGCCACATTGGCCAGCAGGCCAAAGATGCCGGTCACGTTGGCGCCATGCGGCTGCACCAGGCGGTGGCTGAGCAGGTGCAGGCGCAGGTAGGCGTCGTGCGTATCAAGAGGCGCGTCGGCCAGCGATTTGATCTCGGTGCGCACAGCCACCACGGTGGTGCCGCGCACGGCGCAGGCGCTCAGGGCCTTGGCCACGTCAGCGCCCAGGGCGGCAACCGCTTCGGCTTCGGTCAGACGCGTGCTGCCGCTGGTGGCCACATCGCCTGCCAGTTCGGGGGCCGGGAACCAGGTGTCCAGAACGGTGCCGTCGGCGGCCAGAGTGGCCAGGCCCGTGGCGCGTGCGCCGGTGGTTTGGAAAGTGCTCATGTGTTGCTCCGAAAAAATGGCCCGCTGTGCGTGCGGGCCGATGGGAATCTGAAGGCGTGATTATCGAGGATGGCGGCTCAGGGCTTCGAATGGCTGGCCACATATTGGCGCAGCACGCTGTCCATCAGTGACTGCCAGCCGTCGCCCGTGGACCTGAAGTACGCCAGCACTTCGGGGCTGTAGCGCACGGACACCAGCAGTTTTTTGTTCTCGGATTTGGGCCGACCGCGCAAACTTTTGAGTGGAACCATGTTCTTCAATTGCGTGGGCGTGAGCGGCTGAGCATCGGGATCACTTTTAGCTGCGGCGGTGATGGCCTTGTCCTCTTGCACGCTGGGCATGCGGACCGATGGGCGCTTAGAAATTTTCGACATAGTGCTTTACCTCGCGTCGATTGGCACGGCGAAGACTGATGATTCTTCGTGCTGGTGCCCGGTCAACATATGCCACGAAGTACAGGGTCTCGGTTTTGGGGGCGAGTGCGATCATTCGCATCTCGTTGTACTCAAACCGATCATCAACCCATACCAGCGCGGATTCCCAGTCGAGTTCATCGGCCATGCGCAGTGAAAGACCATGTTTGATCTGATTGGAGGCGTCTTTGACCGGATCGAACTCGATACGCATTGTATTCATGTAGCTACTGAAAATCAACTGCTCCGCGCCGTGAGCACTGCCTTGGCATCGGACAGACGGCTGACGTTGCCGTGGTGCAAGCGCATCAGCGCAAAACCCAGGTTGAACACCTGCGGGCGCAGTTTGTTGGTCAGGGCCAGGTGGACATTTTGCTTTATAAGTATTCCAAAGCATTCAAAATAATTTCAATGTCACTTGAGTTCGACACTGCGGTATCCAACACCTCTGTCACTTTCTGCCAATGCCTTTGACCCTAGAAGCGATTGCGGCCAACCAGGGTCCGCTGTGCAATCAGGCCATCGCGATGGCCCGCATACAGGGCCGCGCTCATGGAGACAAAAGCATGTACCTCACCGCTGGCCTGCACCGTTCGATGCAAAGGCACCCCGACAAGATCGCCACCGTCACCGGCACGCGTCGCCAGACCTACCGGCAGTTGGTGGACCGGGTGGCCCGCACCGCATCGGCACTGCGTGCTTTGGGCCTGCAGCCGGGCGAGCGCCTGTCCGTGCTGGCCCTCAACAGCGACCGCATGATCGAGTTGCTGCTGGCCGGGGCCTGGGCGGGGCTGGTGATCAATCCGATCAATACCCGCTGGACACCGGCCGAAGTGGCCTATGCCCTGAACGACTGCGGTGCCAGCGCACTGGCGGTCGACGACGGCCTGATGGCCACCGCGCAGGCCATGGCACAGCCCTTGCCCGCCTTGCGTCACCGCCTCTACATCGGCGAAGCGCAAGCTCCGGCGGGCTACCTGTCGCTCGAAACACAGTTGGGCAGCGCCTCGCCCATGGAAGACGTGCGCAGCGCCCCCGACACGCTGGCGGCCATCGTCTATACCGGCGGCACCACCGGTTTCCCCAAGGGCGTGATGCTCTCGCACGGCAACCTCTGGGCATCGCTGCTGGGGCGCATGGCCGAGGTGCCCAACCCGCCGCATTACGTCACCTTGCTGACCTCGCCCATGTTCCATGTGGCGGGGCTCGGTCGCATGCTGGGCCAGACCATTGTGGGCGGCACCTGCGTCACCGTGCCGTCCTTCCAGCCCCAGCAGGTGGTCGAGATCATGGCCCGCGAAGGCGTGAACGACCTGGTCATCGTGCCCAGCATGCTGCAGATGCTGCTGGACACCCCCGGGTTTGACCCGCAGGGCCTGCCCAAACTGGAGCGCATTTTGTGGGGCGCGGCGCCGATCACGCTGCCGCTGCTGCGGCGTGCGCTTGCGGCATTTCCGCAGGTGGACTTCATCCATGTGTACGGCATGACCGAAACCTCGGCCGCCGTTTCGACCTTGCCGATTTCCCGTGACCCCGCCTTTCTGGACAGTGAGCGCATCCGTTCGGCGGGTGCGGCGGGTTTGTCGGCCGAAATCCGCATTGCCGACGAGCAAGGGCGCGAGGTGCCCGCAGGCACGCACGGGGAGATCCTGGTGCGCGGCCCGGCCGTGATGCAGGGCTACTGGGGCCGCGAAGAAGACACGCGCAAGGCCTTGGCGGGCGGCTGGCTGCACACCGGCGACGGCGGCGTGATGGACGAACACGGCTACCTTTACGTGATCGACCGCATCAAGGACATGGTCATCACCGGCGGCGAAAACGTCTACCCGGCCGAGGTCGAGAGCACGATCACCAGCCACCCGGCGGTGTCCATGTGTGCCGTGATCGGCCTGCCGCACGACAAGTGGGGCGAAGCGGTGCACGCCATCGTCGTGCTCAAGCCGGGCATGCAGGCCACGACCGAAGAACTCTCGGCCCATTGCCGCGAACGCATCAGCGGCTACAAGTGCCCCAAGAGCTACGAATTCCGCGACAAGCTGCCCCTGACGGCCGCAGGCAAGGTACAAAAAACCGAGCTGCGCAAGACCGCCCAGGCAGCTGCAGGAGGCCGCGCATGAGCACGAACCAAGGCGCGCCGCTGAAAGGCGTGCGCGTGCTGGACCTGACCCGATTGCTGCCCGGCCCCATGTGCACCCTGCACCTGGCCGACCTGGGCGCCGACGTCATCAAGATCGAAGACCTGGGCGCGGGCGACTACGCCTCGCCCCCGGTGCGCGAAATGCTCAACCGCAACAAGCGCGGCATGCGCCTGGACCTCAAGCAAGCCGAAGGCGTGCAGCTTTTGCTCCAGCTGTGCGAGAGCGCCGATGTGCTGGTCGAAGGCTTTCGCCCCGGCGTCATGGCGCGACTGGGCCTGGGCTACGACGCGGTGCGCGAGCGCAACCCGCGCTTGGTCTACTGCAGCATCAGCGGCTACGGCCAGACCGGGCCGCTCAGCCAAAAGGCCGGGCACGACCTCAACTACTGCGGTTATGCCGGTGTGGCCGACCAGGTGGGCACAACCGGTGGCGAGCTGGCCCTGTCCAACCTGCCCATGGGCGACTTGCTGGGCGGCACCATGCCCGCCGTGATGGGCATCCTGGCGGCGTTGTTTGACGCGCAGCGCACGGGCCAGGGGCGGCATGTCGATGTGGCCATTGCCGACGGCGTGCTGGCCCATGCGGTGATTCCGCTGGCGGGCTTGCACAGCCGCGGCCGCGTGCCCGCGCCCGGTGGTGACAAGCTCACCGGGGCGCTGCCCTGCTACGGACTGTACCCCACGCAAGACGGCCGCTACCTGGCCGTGGGCGCTTTCGAGCACAAGTTCTGGGACACCTTTTGCGCCCTGCTGGGCCGCCCGGATTTGGCCGAGCACCACATTCCCAAAACGCGTGAGCTGTCCGACTGGGTGCGGCGCGAAGTGGCCCAGGCGGTGCAGGCGCACCCGCTGGCCCACTGGGCGCAGCTGCTGGATGGCGCCGACTGCTGCGTGACCCCCGTGCTCAAGCTCGACGAGGCGCAACAGCTGCCGCATTTTCAGGACCGGGGCATGTGGGTGCAGGTTCAGACCGCGCAGGGCGAGACCATGACACAAATGGCCATGCCGGTGCAGATGAGCGGCTACACCTTCGCCGTGCAGCGCCCCGCGCCCCTGCAAGGCCAGCACACCCGTGAGGTGCTGACCGCTGCGGGACTCGACGCCGCCGCCATTGATGTTTTGTGCCAACGCAAAGTCGTAGGATAGAGGCTCTGTCCCCCTTCGACTGCGCCATGAACCGTTCCCAGAACGCCACGCCGATCCAGCACACCATCGCGGTTTACCAGGTGGTGCAGATGCTGTTGGCCATCGAGGACGAAGACCAGCGTGCCGCCGTGCTGCGCCGGGCAGGCATCTTGCCTGCGCTGCTGGAGTCCAAGTTGGCGCGGGTCACCCAGACCCAGTTTGCCCGCCTGATGACGGCCCTGGTGCGCCACCACCGTGACGAGTTCTGGGGCCTGGGCTCGACCCCCTTGCCTTTGGGCTCGTTCGCTGTGGGCTGCCGCATGCTGGTGGGCCACCGCAAGCTGGGCGATGCCCTGCGCGCCGGGCTGCGTTACTACCACGCGCTGCTGCCCGACTTCGTGCCGCGCCTCGTGGTCAAGCAGGGCGAGGCCTACCTGCGCATGAGCCCCCGACACGCCCTGACCGACCGCCAGGCCTATGCCGTGCGCGTCTTCATGTTCCTCAGCTACGGCGTGATGTGCTGGCTGGCGGCGCGCCGCATCCCGGTCGACGAAGTGGTTTACCAGGACAGCGACGTGGCCCGCCGCAGCGATGCGTCCAAACTGTTTCAGGCGCCCATCCGCCTGATGGAGGGCGAATGGGGCTACCGCTTTGACGCCAAGTGGCTCGACCTGCCGGTGGTGCAGAACAACGAAAGCGTGGAAGAGTTCCTGCACCAGGCCCCCGCCTGTCTGCTGGTCAAGTACCGCGACCAGGCCAGCCTGACCGAGCGCATCCGCCGCATGCTGCGGCGCTACCTGGCCGAAGAAATGCCTTCGCTCGAAGAGGTCAGCGACATGCTGGCCACCACGCCCCAAACCCTGCGCCGCCGCCTGCAACGCGAAGGCCAGGGCTACCAGATGATCAAGGACGCCCTGCGCCGCGACGTGGCCGTGGAGTACCTCACCCAGTCCGACCTGCCGCTGCTTGAAGTGGCGGCCCGCGTGGGGTTTTCAGAAGCCAGCACCTTCCACCGCGCCTTCAAGGCCTGGACGGGCCTGACCCCCGGCGCTTACCGTCAGGCGCACAACGAACCCGCCGAAGCCGAAGCGCTGGCCTGAGCAGAAGCCTTATCTCTGTAGGAGCGGCGCCCTCGCCGCGATAGACCGCCCACAACCCACAGACATTCGCCCCGAGGGCGGGGCTCCCACAAATCCTTGGCCACCTTTTGATGGTGCCCCTCAAAAATGTCATTTCCTGCCAATCATCTTGACCTGATTGGCGATTGGTGAAGCCCTGCTCCCGCTCGATACTTTGTCCGTATCGAAGCCTTTCAAGGAGCAAGCATGGCTGTCAGCAAGCGCGCAGTTCACGTCGTTGGCGTGGGCATGATCCCCTTCACCAAACCCGGGGCCAGCGAGTCCTACAACCTCATGGGCGCCCGTGCGGCCAAGCTCGCGCTCGACGATGCAGGCGTGCCCTACGACGCTGTGCAGCAGGCCTATGTCGGCTATGTCTACGGTGACTCCACTGCCGGACAAGCCGCGATCTACGGCGTGGGCCTGACCGGCATCCCGGTTTTCAACCTCAACAACAACTGCTCGACTGGCTCGAGCGCGCTGTACCTGGCGCGCCAGGCGGTCGAGAGCGGCATGGTCGAATGCGCCATCGCCCTGGGCTTTGAGCAGATGCAGCCCGGCGCGCTCAAAGGCGCTTGGGACGACCGCCCCTCGCCCATGACCCGCTTTGCCGAGGCCATGACCGCGCACCAGGGCTACGACCCGGCCGCGCCCCGTGCCGCGCAGTTCTTTGGCGGTGCGGGCATGGACTACATGAAGGAATACGGCATTCGCGCCGACACCTTTGGCCGCATCTCGGTCAAGGCGCGCCAGCACGCGGCCCGCAACCCGCTGGCCGTGTTCCGCCAGACGCTGACGCTCGAAGAGGTGATGGCCTCGCCCACCGTGTTCGGCCCGCTCACGCGCTACCAGTGCTGCCCGCCCACCTGCGGCGCAGCGGCGGCCATCGTCTGCTCGGCCGACTTTGCCAAAAAGCACAAGCTGGACGCCAGCGTGGTGATCGCCGCGCAGGCCATGACCACCGACACCCCCAGCACCTTTGACAGCGATGACATGCGCCGCGTGGTGGGCTACGACATGACGGCCAACGCGGCCAAGCAGGTGTACGAGGCCGCAGGCATTGGCCCCGAAGACCTCGACGTGGTCGAGCTGCACGACTGCTTCACCGCCAACGAACTCATCACCTACGAAGGCCTGGGCCTCACGCCCGAAGGCACCGCCGAAAAGTTCATCGTTGACGGCGACAACACCTACGGCGGGCGCATCGTCACCAACCCCTCGGGCGGCCTGCTGTCCAAGGGCCACCCGCTGGGGGCCACAGGTCTGGCGCAGTGCTACGAGCTGGTGTCGCAGCTGCGCGGCAAGGCCGATCAGCGCCAGGTCGAAGGCGCACGTTTGGCGCTGCAGCACAACCTGGGCCTGGGCGGTGCTTGCGTGGTGACGCTTTATCAAAAGGTGTGACCATGCTCGACCGCCAATACATCGGCCACACCATGCCCAAGTTCTCGGCCACGGTCGAGAAGGGCCGCCTGCGCTTTTTTGCCAAGGCCATCGGCGAAACCGACCCGGTCTACACCGACGAAGCCGCGGCCCAGGCCGCCGGTCACCCCGGCCTGCCGGTGCCGCCCACATTTTTGTTCTGCCTGGAGATGGAATCGCCCGATCCGGCCGCGATCCGCAACTTGCTGGGCCTGGACTACCGCCGCTTGCTGCACGGCGAACAGGGCTTCACCTACCACCGCATGGCCTATGCCGGTGATGTGCTGAGTTTCGAGCAGCGCATCGAAGACATCTACGACAAGAAGGGCGGCGCACTCGACTTCGTGCTGCGCAAGACCCGTGTGACCAACCAGCGCGGCGAGCATGTGGCCGATCTGCGCACCGTGACAGTCCAGCGCAACGGCTGAGGACCCCATGATGAACCTGCCATCTTTTGACGCGCTCCAGGTGGGCGACAAGATCCCCGCCCTGGCGCTGCCCCCCATCTCCCGCCTGACGCTGGCGCTGTACTGCGGCGCCTCGGGCGACCACAACCCCATCCATGTCGACAGCGACTTTGCCAAAAGCGCGGGCATGCCCGATGTGTTCGCGCACGGCATGTTGTCCATGGCCTGGCTGGGCCGTGCACTGACCCAATGGGTGCCCCAGACCGCGATCCGCGACTACAGCGTGCGCTTTGCAGCCATCACCCAGGTGCACGAAAAGATCACCTGCACCGGCGAAGTGACCGAGAAATTCGAAGTCGATGGCGAACGCCGTGTGCGCCTGACTTTGACCACCGCCAATGCCGAAGGCCAGGTGAAGCTGGCGGGTGACGCCGTCGTCGCCCTGGCTTGAACCCCATATCTGAAAAGGAATTTCCATGACCCGCAAACTCGAAGGCCAGGTGGCCCTGGTGTCTGGCTCTGGCCGCGGCATCGGCCGTGAAATCGCGCTCAAGCTCGCCAGCGAAGGCGCCCGTGTCGTCATCAACGACCTCGACAAGGCTCCGGCCGAGCAGACCGTGGCCGACATCGTCGCCAGCGGTGGCCAGGCCGTGGCCTGCATCGGCAGCGTGACCGAGGCCGACTTTGGTGAGCGCTTCGTCAAGACCGCGCTCGACGCCTTTGGCGGTATCGACATCATCGTCAACAACGCGGGTTACACCTGGGACAATGTGCTGCAAAAGATGAGCGACGAGCAATGGGAGGCCATGCTGGCCGTGCACCTGACCGCGCCCTTCCGCATCCTGCGCGCCGCATCCAACTTCATCCGCGAGGCCGCCAAAAAAGAAGCCGAAGCGGGCATATCCAAGCACCGCAAGGTGGTCAACATCTCGTCCACCTCGGGCGTGTACGGCAACGCAGGCCAGGCCAATTACGCGGCGGCCAAGGCAGGTATCAACGGCTTGACCAAAGCCATGGCCAAAGAGTGGGGCCGCTACAAGGTCAACGTCAACAGCGTGGCCTTTGGCCTGATCATGACGCGCCTGACGCAAGCCCTGACGGCAGGCGATGCCAGTGTGGAGATTCAAGGCCGCACCATCGCCGTCGGCGTGCAGCCTGACCGCCTCAAAGCTGCTGAATCCACCATCCCATTGGGCCGGGGCGGCACACCCGAAGAGGCGGCCGGTGCGGTCTACATCTTCTGCATCCCCGAGTCCAACTACGTCAGCGGCCAGGTGCTGGTTTGCGGCGGCGGCCGTCCTTGAGGCGCGTATGGACAGCATCCTGACCTTCCCCCGCAGCGTGTTCCGCGAGGACCACGAAATGCTGCGCGAGACCGTGCGCCGCTTTCTTGAGCGCGAATGCAAACCCCGCCAGGCCCAGTGGGACAAGGATGGCAAGGTGGACCGCGAAACCTGGCTCAAGGCCGGACGCGAAGGCCTGCTGTGCGCCACCATGGACCCGAAGTGGGGCGGTGCGGGCGGTGACTTTGGCCACGCGGCCGTGATCGTCGAAGAGATCGGCCGCTCTGGCGTGGGGGGGCTGGGCTTTGGCCTGCACTCCGACGTGGTGGCACCCTACATCGAGCGTCTGGGCACCGAAGAACAAAAGGCGCGTTGGCTCCCCCAATGCGCCACCGGTGAAGTCATTCTGGCGATCGCCATGAGCGAGCCTGGCGCGGGCAGCGACCTGAAAGCCATCCGCACCACGGCGCGCCGTGAGGGCGACGAATACGTCATCAACGGTGCGAAGACCTTCATCTCCAACGGCCTGAACTGCGACCTGGTCGTGGTGGTGGCCAAGACCCAGCCCGAACTCGGTGCCAAAGGCGTGTCGCTGATCCTGGTCGAGGCCGACCGTGCCGGTTTCCGCAAAGGCCGCAAGCTCGAAAAAATGGGCCAGGAAGCGGCCGACACCGCCGAGCTGTTTTTTGAAGACGTGCGCGTGCCGGTCAGCAACATCCTGGGCGAAGAGAACAAGGGCTTTGCCTACCTCATGCAAGAGCTGGCGCAAGAGCGCTTCGTGATCGCGCTGGGCGCAGCCGCCAAGATGGAAGCCATGTTCGACGAGACCGTGCGCTACACCAAGGAGCGCGTGGTCTTTGGCAAGCCACTGTTTGATTTTCAGAACACCCGCTTCAAGCTGGCCGAGATCAAGGTACGCACCACCGCCGTGCGCATGATGGTCGACCAGTACCTGGGCGAGCACCTGCGCCGCAAGCTCACCGTGCAAGAAGGGGCCATGGCCAAGCTGTTCGCGACCGAAGAGCTGGGCAAGGCGCTGGATGAATTGCTGCAGCTCTACGGTGGCTACGGTTACATGATGGAGTACCCGATCACCCGCGCCTTTGTCGACTCGCGCGTGACCCGCATCTACGGCGGCACCAGCGAGGTCATGAAAGAGCTGATCTCCAGAAGCCTGTGATGACGCCATCGTCCACACCCTTTTGGCCCAAAGGCGTGCCGCGCTCGCTGTGCCTGCCGCAGGTGCCGCTCACGCATTACCTGCAGGTCGCGGCTGAGCGCTTTCCGAACAAGCCCGCCGTGATTTTTTGCGGCAGCACGCTGAGTTACGGGGCGCTGCTGGCGCGTGTCGAGGCGCTGGCCGGATATCTGACCCAGCGGCTGGGTGTACAGCGCGGCGACCGGGTGTTGCTGATGAGCCAGAACTGCCCGCAATACGTGGCGGCCTACTACGGCATCATGCGCGCCGGGGCGGTGGTGGTGCCGGTCAACGCCATGTGCACCCAAAGTGAAATCCGCTACTACATGCAAGACAGCGGCGCCCGCGTGGCCATGGTGGCGCAAGAGTTGTTGCCACAAGTCATGCCGCTGCTGCAGCGGGGCGATGGTGATGCTTTGCAAGCCGTGCTGGTGCATGCGTATTCAGAAGGCCTGCCTGCACAGCAACCCAGCGACGAAGTGCCCGACGTGGTGCTGGCCGCGCGCCAGTGGCCCGATGCCCCAGGCCTGCACGGCCTCGAAGACGCGATTGCAGAGGCGCTGCCTGCACCCGTGCAGCACCCCGATAGCCAGGACTTGTGTGTGCTGCCCTACACCTCAGGCACCACAGGCCACCCCAAGGGGTGCATGCACACACACGCCACGGTGTTGGCTTCCAACATGTCCTCGCAAGTCTGGCGCGGGCTGCACATGGACTCGGTGTTCCTGGCTGTGGCACCGCTGTTTCACATGCTGGGCATGCAGGGCGGCCTGAACGTGCCGATCACGCTGGGCGCCACCGTGGTCATGCTGCCGCGCTGGAACGCGGCTTCAGCGGCGCGGCTGATCGAGCACCACCGCGTCACGACCTGGGCGGCTCCACCGGCCATGCTGATTGATTTCTTTGCCAATCCGGCCGCCGCGCAGCGCGACCTGAGCAGCCTCTCGGTCTTGTCGGGTGGCGGCGCAGCCATGCCCGAGACGGTGGCGAATTTGCTGCAAACGCGTTTTGGCATTGCCTACAACGAGGCCTACGGCATGACCGAAACAGCGTCCTTTTTGCTGAGCAACCCGCTCGCACGCGGCAAGCGCCAGTGCCTGGGCGTCATCACGCCTGGTGTGGACGCCCGCATCGTGGACCCGGAAACCTTGCGCGAACTGCCTGTGGGCGAGGTGGGTGAACTGGTGGCCAGCGGCGCGCAGCTGATGCGTGGTTACTGGCAAAACGAGAGCGCCAACCAGACCTCATTCATCGAGTTGGATGGCCAAACCTTTTTCCGCACGGGCGATCTGGCCAGCGTCGATGAAGAGGGTTACTTCTTCATGCGCGATCGCCTCAAACGCATGATCAACGCCTCGGGCCTGAAGGTCTGGCCTGCCGAGGTCGAAAACGCGATGTACGAACACCCGGCCGTGCACGAGGCCTGCGTGATCGCCGTGCCCGACGTCAAGCGTGGCGAGAACGTGATGGTCCTCCTGGTGCTCAAGCCCGGCTTCCAGGGCCAGGTGAGCGAGCAGGACATCATCGACTGGAGCCGCCAGCGCATGGCGGTCTACAAGGCCCCGCGCATCGTGCGCTTTGTGGACAGCCTGCCCAAGTCGGGCACCGGCAAGATCCTCTGGCGCCAGTTGCAAGAGCAAGAACAGGCGCGTGTGAACAGCGCGAGTGCACAGGAGACCCCATGAGCATTCCCTTGAGTTTCAAAGGCCAGTCGGTGTTTGTTGCCGGTGGCAGCAGCGGCATCAACCTGGGCATCGCCACCGCGTTTGCCCAGGCCGGTGCGAACGTGGCCATCGTCAGCCGCAACGCCGAGCGCGTGGCCCAGGCCGTTGAGCAGTTGCGCCAGCACGGCACGCAGATCGAAGGCTACAGCGCCGATGTGCGCGACGCCGCAGGCATTGCCGCCGCGCTGCAGCAGGCACGTGACGCGATTGGTCCTTTCGATGTGCTGGTCTCGGGCGCGGCGGGCAATTTTCTGGCGCCTGCGCTGGGCATGTCGGCCAACGGCTTCAAGACGGTGGTGGACATTGACCTGAACGGCACCTTCCATGTGCTGCGTGCGGGTTTCGAGCACCTGCGCCGCCCGGGCGCGTGCGTGATCAACATCTCTGCCCCGCAGGCTTTCAACCCCACCAAATTCCAGGCCCATGTGTGCGCGGCCAAGGCGGGGGTGGACATGCTCACGCGTGTGCTGGCCATGGAGTGGGGGCCTGAGGGTGTGCGTGTGAACTCCATCGTGCCCGGCCCGATTGGCGACACCGAAGGCATCCGCCGCCTGGCACCCACGCCCGAGGCGTTGCAACGCATGACGCAGTCGGTGCCCCTGCAGCGCATGGGCCGCGTCGAAGAGATCGCCGACATGGCGCTGTTTCTGGCGTCACCGCACGCCGCTTTCGTCACCGGCGCCATCATGCCGGTGGACGGCGGCAGTTCCCTGGCCGGTGGCCGTGACTATTCAGGATCGCTTTCATGACAACATCTTCCCTGCTGCAATTCGAGGTCGCCGATCAGGTCGCCACCATCACCCTCAACAGCCCGACCAAGCGCAACGCGCTCGAACCCGCGATGCGCGACGAACTGGCGCAAGCCCTGCGCCAGATCCAGCAAGACCGCTCGATCCGTGCCGTGGTCCTCACCGGTGCGGGGGGGCACTTCTGTTCGGGCGGTGACCTCAAGAACATTGCCAATGCCAACCTCGACAACGGCGGCTGGCTCAGCCGCATGCAAACCCTGCACGAGTGGGTGCAGGTGTTGCTGACGCTGGACCGCCCGGTGATCGCCGCGGTCGATGGCGCGGCTGCCGGTGCGGGCTTCAGCCTGGCCCTGGCCGCCGACTTTGTGCTGGCCACGCCCCGTGCCTGGTTCAACATGTCCTTCCTCAAGGTCGGGCTGGTGCCCGATGTGGGCGCCTTCTACACCCTGCCCCGCGTGGTGGGGGTGCAGCGTGCCAAGGAAATCATGCTCTCGGCCCGCGACATTGACGCCCAAGAGGCCTTGCGGCTGGGCATCGTGCTGGAGCTGCACGCACCCGAGCAGTTGCTGGCCCGTGCCCAGGCCATGGCCCGCAGCTTTGTGGGCGCGTCCCCCGCGGCCGTGTCGTTGGTCAAGCGCAGCCTGAACAACGCCCTGGGCGGCGGCCTGCAAGACATGCTGACCGCCGAAGCGCAGGCCCAGGCCCTGGCCGCAGGCACCGCCGAGCACCGCGAAGCCGTGGGGCGGTTTTTGAACAAGCAAGCCTCTTTGTTTGCCTGGCCAGCCCTCAAGGACTGATGTGTGTTTTGTGGGTGTGGTGTTCTGGTGTGGGAGCGGCGCCCTCGCCGCGATGCAGCGCCCGCAGACCACCACCATCGCCCCGAGGGCGGGGCTCCTACAGAGCGCAAGCCGGGGCTCCTACAAAGCAGCGCCGGAACCAAGGGCAATCCCTGAGTTCGGCAATCCGAAAGCCCCGGTTCAGCATTGGCAGATTGTCCAAAATGATGGGGCACAGCAAGATACATCAACCCTCATGGGGCGAGCCCCATGACCCACAGGAGAAAAACATGAGCAGTACAGGTTTGGTCAAAGACAAGGTCGTGGTGGTCACCGGCGCAGGCGGCGGCATCGGCCGCGACATCGCATTGGCCATGGCCCGTGAAGGCGCCAAGGTGGTGGTCAACGACATCGGCGCTTCGGTCTCAGGCGAAGGCCAGGACGCAGGCCCCGCGCAAAAAGTGGTCAACGAGATCGTCGCTTTGGGCGGTCAGGCCGCGGCCAACACCGACAGCGTGTCGGACGCCGCAGGCGCGGGGCGCATCATCCAGACCGCGCTCGACAGCTTTGGCCGCATCGACGTGGTGGTCAACAATGCGGGCATTCTGCGTGACCGCTTCTTCCACAAGATGAGCGTGGACGAATGGGATGCCGTGCTCAAAGTGCATTTGTACGGCGCTTACTACGTCAGCCGCGCTGCGTCCACGCACTTCAAGGAACAGGAAAGCGGCAACTACATCCACATGACCTCCACCTCGGGGCTGGTGGGCAACTTCGGTCAGGCCAACTACTCGGCAGCCAAGCTCGGTGTGGCGGCGCTGTCCAAGTCCATCGCGCTGGACATGCAGAAGTTCAATGTGCGCTCCAACTGCATCTCGCCCTTTGCCTGGAGCCGCATGATCGGCTCGATCCCGACCGAGACGCCCGAAGAGCAGGCCCGCGTTGAGCGCATCAAGCAGATGACGCCCGCCAAGATCGCGCCCATGGCCGTGGCCCTGGCCAGCGATGCATCGGCCCATGTGAACGGCCAGATCTTTGCCGTGCGCAACAACGAAATCTTTTTGATGAGCCAGCCGCGCCCGGTGCGTTCTGTCCACCGCAGCGAGGGCTGGACGCCGCAGACCGTGCTCGACCACGCCATGCCCGCGCTCAAGTCCAGCTTCTTTGACCTGGAACGTTCGGGCGATGTGTTCAGCTGGGACCCTATTTAAGGAAAGCCCATGAGTGACACAAACCAAGGCGTGCTCGCGCAGCACCACGCCGCGCTGGCCGAAGGCCGCTTCCTGGTCCAGAAGTGCGGTGACTGCGGTCAGCACATCTATTTCCCGCGTGAGGTCTGCCCGCATTGCGGCAGCAAGCACCTCGCCCTGGTGACCCCCACAGGCCTGGGCACGGTGTATTCCGTGACCACGGTGCGCCGCAAGCCCGACGCGGGTGGCGACTACAACGTTTGCCTCATCGATCTGGACGAAGGCGTGCGCCTGATGAGCCGGGTCGAGACCAGCCCGGCCGATGCCGTGGAGGTGGGCCAGCGTGTGCGCTCCCGCGTAGTGGTTGACAAAGGCCAGGGTGTGGTGGTGTTTGATCCGGTCAGCACACCGATGGCTTCTGCCAAACCTGTGCCCCGTGGTCCGGCTGCATCGGCGGCGGTGCACAGCTCGTCGGGCCTCAAGGCCTTGCGCGGCAGCGCGGTCATCGCGGGGGTGGCCACCTTCGGCTGCGGCGAAGCCACCGGTTTCACCGAGATGGAAGTGCTGGCCCGTGCCGCGCATGCCGCGGTGGCCGATGCCGGTTTGAAGATGAGCGACATCGACGGCCTGTGCACGGCCAGTGTGCTCTCCACCATGTGGCCCATGCCCGTGACCGAATATCTGGGCATCAACCCGCGTTACATCAACGGCACCATGGTGGGCGGCTCCAGCTTTGTGGCGCACCTGCTGCCCGCGATGATGGCCCTGCAGTCGGGCCAGTGCAACGCGGTGCTGGTCTGCTACGGCAGCACGCAGCGCACATCGACCTTTGGCCGCGCCGAGATCGCGCAGGCGCGCCGCGTGATGGACCCGCAGCCTTACGAGACGCCTTATGCGCCCATGCAGCCGCTCAGCGCCTACGCGCTGGCCACGCGCCGGCACATGCACGAGTTCGGCACCACCCGCCGCCAGCTGGCCGAGGTGGCGGTGGCCGCACGCGCCTGGGCGCAACGCAACCCCGAAGCCTTCATGCGCGACCCGCTGTCCATCGACGATGTGCTCAAGGCCCGCATGGTCAGCGACCCCTTGTCGGTGCGCGACTGCTGCCTGGTCACGGACGGTGGCGGTGCCTTTGTGCTGACGCGCGCCGACCGTGCGCGTGATTTGCCCAAGAAGCCGGTCTACGTGCTGGGCAACGCGACCGCCAACTGGAACCGCCAGGTCTCGTCCATGCACGACCTGACCGTGACGGCGGCCAGCCAGTCAGGGCGCGAAGCCTTTGCCATGGCGGGCATGAAGCCCAGCGACATGGACGTGGTGCAGCTGTACGACGCCTTCACCATCAACACCTTGCTCTTTCTGGAAGACCTGGGCTTTTGCAAGAAGGGTGAAGGCGGTGCCTTTGTCGAAGGCGGCGCCATCGCGCCCGGTGGCCGTCTGGCCGTCAACACCAACGGTGGCGGCCTCTCGTGCACGCACCCGGGCATGTACGGCATCTTCACCGTGATCGAAGCCGTGCGCCAGTTGCGCGGCGAAGGCGGTGAGCGCCAGGTGCAGGGCGTGAAGACCGCGCTGGCCCACGGCAACGGCGGCACGCTGTCGAGCCAGTCGACCGCCATCTTCGGGCTGGAAGAGGTGCTGTGAACGCCGTGAGCGATCTGCTGGCCCGGCCCTTTGGCACTTTGCCTGAGCTGCTGGCCGCTTATGCGCAAACGCGTCCGCAACACCCGGCGCTGGTGCTGAACGATCAGGCGCTGAACTTTGCGCAGTTGCATGCGCGTGTGCAGCAGGTGGCGGGCGCCTTGCAGCGCGACGGGGTCACGGCAGGGCAGACCATTGTGGTCTGCGCAGCCACCTCGCTGGCTTATGTGTGCACCTTTCTGGGTGCGGTGCAGGCCGGTGTGACGGTGGCACCCCTGCCCCCCACGGCCACGCCCGAGCAGCTGCAAATGCTCTCGGTCAATGCGGGTGCGGTGCGGGTCTTTGTCGATGCACAGACCCAGGCGTTCTGGGACGGCACGGCGCTGCCATGCGTGTTGCTCGATGAACCCGCCTGGTCGCAGTGGTTGCAAGGTGCGCCGCAGCCGCGGCCTGTGCAGCGGCAGCCACACGAGCCTTACAACATCATTTATTCCTCGGGTACCACCGGTCTGCCCAAGGGCATCGTACAGCCCTGCGGCATGCGCTGGGTGCAGCTGCAGCGCTCCACCGCCACGCCAGACGCGGTCACGCTGCTGCCGCTGCCCATGTATTCCAACTTCACGCTCACCTACCTGTTCGGGGCGATGGGCATGGGCGGCACCGTGGTGCTGATGGACAAGTTCGACGCCGGGCGCTACCTGAAGCTGGCCGTGCAGCACCGCGCCACGAATTCGGTGCTGGTGCCGGTGCAGTTTCGCCGCATCATGGACCACCCGGATTTCGAACGCACCGACCTGTCCTTGCTGCGTCGCCGCTTTTCGGCCGGTGCGCCCTTTGTGGCCGAACTCAAGGCCGAGGTGCTGCGCCGCTGGCCCGGCGAGCTGATCGACTTTTACGGCATGACCGAAGGCGGTGGTCGCACCGAGCTGCACGCGCACCTGCACCCCACCAAGCTGCACACCGTGGGGCAGGTGAGCGCGGGCAACGACATCCGCCTGATCGATGAAGACGGCCGCGAATTGCCAGCAGGCGAGATGGGCGAAATCGTCGGCCACTCGGCCACCATGATGAACGGCTACCACGGCCTGCCCGAAGCCACGCGCGCCGCCGAATGGTTCGACGCCAGCGGCAAACGCTTCATCCGCACCGGCGATGTGGGCCGCTTTGACGCGGACGGCTTTCTGGTGCTGATGGACCGCCGCAAGGACATGCTGATCTCGGGCGGCTTCAACGTTTACCCGAGTGACCTGGAAGAGGTCTTGCGCCAACATCCGCAGGTGGCCGATGTGGCCGTGGTGGGCGTGCCGTCCGAGCGTTGGGGCGAGACCCCGGTGGCTTTTGTGGTGCCAGCCCATGGACACACCGACACCGAAGACGCCGTGTGCGAATGGGCCAATGAACGTCTGGGCAAGGCCCAGCGGCTGGCTTGCGTGCAGTTCATCGACACCCTGCCGCGCAGCGAAGTGGGCAAGGTGCTCAAACGCCAGTTGCGCGACAGCTTTGCGTGCAACGTGCCCTGAATGAATTTTGAAATAGAGAGACCCCGACCATGATCCGCGATCCAGAAACCTTTGAGGCCTTGCTTGATTCCGTGCGCCGCTTTGTGCGCGAACGCCTGGTGCCTGCCGAAGCCCAGGTGGCCGAGACCGACGAGATCCCGGCAGACATCGTGCAGGAGATGCGCGAGATGGGCCTGTTCGGTCTGACGATTCCTGAAGCCTATGGCGGCCTGGAGCTGACCATGGAAGAAGAGTCGCGCCTGCTGTTTGAGCTGTGCAAGACCTCGCCCGCTTTCCGATCGGTGATCGGCACCACGGTGGGCATCGGTTCGCAGGGCATCCTGATGGACGGCACCGAAGAACAAAAAGCCTATTACCTGCCCAAGCTGGCCACCGGCGAGTTGTCGGCCTCGTTCGCGCTGACCGAACCCGATGTGGGCTCGGACGCGGCCTCGCTGCGCACCACGGCCACCAAGGACGGCGACCACTACATCGTCAACGGCACCAAGCGCTACATCACCAACGCGCCGCATTCCAAAATCTTCACGCTCATGGCGCGCACCAACCCGGCCGACAAAGGTGCGGGCGGTGTATCGGCCTTCATCGTGGACGCCGACACGCCCGGCATCACCTTGGGCAAGATCGACAAGAAGATGGGCCAGCGCGGCGCCCACACCTGCGACGTGATTTTCGACAACGTGCGCGTGCCGGCGGCCAACATCATTGGTGGCCCGGCCCAGGAGGGCAAGGGCTTCAAGACCGCCATGAAGGTGCTGGAAAAAGGCCGCATCCACGTTGCCGCCGTGTGCGTGGGCGTGGCCCAGCGCATCCTCGATGACGCACTGCGCTATGCGGTGGACCGCAAGCAGTTCGGCCAACCGATTGCCGACTTTCAATTGGTGCAAGCCATGCTGGCCGACAGCAAGGCCGAGCTGTACGCCGCCGAGTGCATGACGCTGGACGCCGCCCGCAAGCGCGACGAAGGCCGCAATGTCACGACCGAAGCCTCGTGCAGCAAGATGTTCGCCTCCGAGATGTGCGGTCGCGTGGCCGACCGTGCGGTGCAGATCCTGGGCGGCGCGGGTTACCTGTCCGAATACGGCATCGAGCGCTTCTACCGCGACGTGCGCCTGTTCCGCCTGTATGAGGGCACCACCCAGATCCAGCAGATCATCATCGCGCGCAACATGGCGCGCGAGGTGCGGGGCTGATATCCATTTCAACGACAACACCAGGAGACACGACCATGAAAAAATTCACACGCCGACTCGCTCTGACCGCGATGGCCAGCCTGGCCCTGCTGGGTACGGCGCAGGCACAGACGGCTTACCCCAGCCAGACCATCAAGTTCATCGTGCCTTATGCCCCGGGTGGTGCGACCGATGCGCTGGCGCGCATGGTGGCGCAAAAAATGCAGGACAACTGGCAGCAGCCCGTCGTCGTTGAAAACAAGCCCGGTGCAGGCGGCACCATCGGTGCCAACCAGGTGGCCAAAGGTCCAACCGATGGCTACAGTGTGCTGTTCAGCATCGTGGCCCTGGTGCAGCAGATCCCGCTGATGAAGTTGCCGTATGACCCGCTCAAGGACTTCGCTCCGATTTCCCGCGTGGCCATCAGCCCCAGCGTGCTGGCCGCTTCGCCAACCTTGCCAAGCAACACCCTGGCTGAATTCGTGAAGATGGTGAAAGCCGAGCCCGGCAAACACAGCATCGGCAACTACGGCCCGGGCACCTCCTCGCACCTGCAGGCGTCCTTGCTCAACATGCAGGCCAACCTGGATTTGACGCATGTGCCTTATCAGGGTGGTGCACCGCTGGTCACGGCCATGATGGGCGGGCAGCTGTCTTCGGCATTTCTGGATGCGGGTTCTTCGCGCCAGCACCTGCCCAAATTCAAACTGCTGGGCGTGACCGGGACCGAGCGTCTGTCGTGGTTGCCTAACGTTCCCACACTCAAGGAGCAAGGCTTGAACTCTTATGAACCCATGGGATGGTTCGGCTTGTTCCTGCCGGCAGCCACCCCCAAACCTGTGGTCGACAAATTCTCTGCCGAGACCCAGCGCATTCTGAAGTTGCCTGAAGTACGCGAAAAAATCGAGGCCATGGGTCTGATCCCTGGCGGCGAAACCATGGACAACTTTGCCAAGGTGCTCAAAAGCGATGCGGAGGTGTATGCACGCATCATCCGCGACGCCAAGATCACGCTGAACAACTGACAACCCGACATGAAGACACGCGTCACCGAAACGCTGGGCATCCGCTACCCCATCATCCAGGGCGGCATGCAGTGGGTGGGCAAGGCCGAGCTGGTCTCGGCCGTGTCCAACGCCGGGGGCTTGGGCGTGCTGACGGCATTGACCCAGCCCACACCCGAAGCGCTGGCGGCCGAGATCGCACGCACGTATGGCATGACCGATCGGCCCTTCGGCGTGAACCTCACCATCCTGCCTTCGATCAAACCGCCACCGTATGCCGAGTACCTGCAGGCCATCATCGACAGCGGCGTCAAGATCGTCGAGACCGCAGGCAACAGCCCCAAGGACTTCATTGGCCGCATGAAGGACGCGGGCATCACCATCGTGCACAAATGCACCTCGGTGCGGCACGCCCAGTCGGCCGTGCGCAATGGGGTGGACATGATCAGCATCGACGGCTTTGAATGCGCGGGCCACCCCGGCGAGGACGATGTGCCTGGCCTGGTGCTGATCCCGCTGGCGGTGCGCGCGCTCAAGGTGCCTGTGATCGCCTCGGGCGGCATTGCCGACGGGCGCGGCATGGCCGCCGCACTGGCCCTGGGCGCAGAGGGCGTCAACATGGGCACCCGCTTTCTGGTCACGCAGGAAGCGCCGGTGCACGACAACATCAAGCAGGCCTTGGTGGACGCGAGCGAGCGCGACACCAAGTTGATGTTCCGCACGATGCGCAACACCACGCGGGCCTGGAGCAACGCCGTCTCGCAAGAGGTGGTGGCCACCGAAAACCGCGAAGGCGGTTGCAGCTTTGAAGACATCCGCCACCTGGTCGCAGGTCAGCGCGGCAACCAGGCCCTGCAATCGGGCGATGTGAATGGGGGCGTGGTGGCCGCCGGTCAGGTGATTGGCTTGATCGACGATGTGCCCACCTGCGCCCAATTGTTGGAACGCATGGTCGCCGAGTGCCGCCAGCAACTGCAGCAGGCCAGCCGTTGGGCTGCAGCTTGAGGATTTTTGAATGAGCGGGATCGACACTTCCACCCTTTATGACAAGGTGGCGTTTGCCAAGTTGCTGGGCCTGCAGCGCGAGTTTGCCGAGGCCGGTGTCTCGCGCATGGTGCTGGACACCCGTGCCGAGCTGTGCAACAACTTCGAGAACACCCACGGCGGTGTGATCATGACCATGCTGGACATGGCCATGTCCAGTGCCGCGCTGTCCAAGGCCGATTTCAAAAAGGCGGTCATCACCGTGGACATGTCCACCCATTTCCTGAGTCCGGGCAAGGGGCGGCTGGTGGCCCACGGTCGGGCGGTGGGCGGCGGCAAGAGCATCTGTTTTTGCGAGGCCCACATCGAGGATGCTGGCGGGCGCACGGTGGCCCGGGCCATGGGCGCGTTCAAGTACGTGGACCCGCGCTGAAATGAATTTCCCCTGTAGGAGCTTGCCCCGCAAGCGATGGATCATTTGATCGCCAGCAGGGCTGGCTCCTACAGATCAAGGCAACGCACAAAGGAGACAAGACATGAAAAACACTATATCTAGGGCCCGTCGTGGCGCTCTGGCCACCTTGGGCGCAGCGCTGCTGGCCTGTGCGGGCAGCAGCTGGGCGCAGGGCCAGAGCACGGGCCAGGCAGTCAAGCTCATCGTCGGCTACGCCGCCGGTGGCCCGGTGGACGCCGCAGCGCGCGTGTTTGCGCCGGTGTTCAGCCGCGAGCTGGGCCAGCCCGTGGTGGTGGAAAACCGTGTCGGCGCAGGCGGTGCCGTGGCGGGCCAGTCGGTGGTCAAGGCCCAGCCGGGAGGCCAGGAGATCTACTTCGCGGCCAGCCCCACCATGACCATCAGCCCGCATGTGCTGAAAGCCATGACCTTTGACCCGCTCAAGGACCTGACGCCGCTGGCGCCCATCCTGAGTTATGCCAATGTGCTGGTGATCAACCAGAGCCAGCCTTTTAAAACGGTGTCCGAGTTGGTGGCCTATGCCAAGGCCAACCCCGGGCAGCTGGCCTATGGCTCGGCCGGCATGGGTGCGTCCAACCACCTCAGCGGTGAATTGTTTGCTCGCCGTGCGGGCATCACCATGACCCATGTGCCCTACAAGGGCAACGCCCCGGCCATGACCGATGTGATGGGCGGGCAGATCCAGATGATGTTCGACATCGTGGGCGGCGCAAAGTCCTACATCGATGGCGGCAAGGTGCGTGCGCTGGCCGTCACTTCCAAAGAGCGCAACCCGGCCTATCCGCAGCTGCCCAGCATGTCCGAGTTGGGCATCCGCGATTACGACATCGGTGGCTGGTATGGCCTGTATGGCCCGCTGGGCATGAACGCCGAACTGGTGCAGCGCATCGGTGCGGCCACCACGCGTGCCCTGCAGGACGCCGAGCTGCGCAAGCGCTGGGTCGACCAGGGCTACGTCATCTGGAATGGCAAGGCGTCAGACCTGGCCGAGCGCATGCGCCGCGAGCACGCGCTGTGGGCCGAAGTGACCAAAGGCATGGTGTTCGAATAAACCATGTTTCACACCTCCCCACACACACGGATTCACCAGCTCTTTGACGAGCGCGCAGCGCAGGCGCCCGACCACCCCTTTCTCTTTTTGCGCGACGGGGTGATGACCCTGGGCCAATTGGCCGTGCAGGTGAATGCGCTCGAAGCCGAGTTGCGCGAAGCCGGTGTGCGCCTGGGCGACCGCGTGCTGGTGGCCGCAGAAAACTGCCCCGAGCATGTGGCCCTGGTGCTGGCCTGCAGCCGCGTGGGAGCCTGGGCCTGCGGGGTCAATGCCCGCATGACGGCGTCCGAACTCGCGGGCTTTGCCGCCAAGGCCGATGCCCGCCTGCTGTATTTCACGGTGGGTGTGTCGGCGTCGGCGCGCGAGCATGCGGCGCAGCACGACACGCGTGCCAGTGTCTTGCCCGCCTTGCGCCACACCCTGGCCGATCCCGAAGCCTCGCCGCAGACGGGCGAGCTGGCCGAGCGGGTGGCCGCCATCATCTTCACCTCGGGCACGACCGGCCAGCCCAAGGGCGTGATGCTCACGCACGCGGGCCTGCTGCAGTTCGGCAAGGTCTCGGCGCAGTCGCGTGGGCTGCTGCCTGCAGACCGCTCGTATGCCTACCTGCCGATGACGCACATCTTCGGTCTCGGCACCGTGCTGATGGCCTCGCTGCACGCCGGTGCGGGCCTGCTCATGCGCAGCCAGTTCGACCCGGCCGATGTGTTTGATGCGCTGGCCCACCAGGGCCTGACGCAGCTGCAAGGCCCACCCGCCATGTTCACCCGGCTGCTGGCCTGGCTCGACGGCCAGGGCATCGATCACCCCGCAGCGCCTGACTTGCGTTACGTCTACACCGGTGCCGCACCGCTGGACCTGAGTGTCAAGAAAGCCATCGAGGCCCGATTTGGCCAGCCCCTGCACCACGGCTATGGCCTGTCGGAATACGCGGGCGCGCTCACGCTGTGCCGCAAGGGCGAATGGCGCCAAGACACCAGCGCCGGTTACCTGGTCGAAGGGGCCGAGCTGCGCATCGTCGATGCGCAGGGCCACGACCTGCCCGCAGGCGAGATGGGCGAAATCTGGATGCGTGGCGTGGGCCTGATGCCCGGCTACTTCCGCGACCCCGAAATCACCGACCAGGTCATGAAGCCCGGCGGCTGGTACGCCAGCGGCGACCTGGGCCGACAAGACGCCGACGGGGCCTTGCAGGTGGTGGGGCGGCTCAAGGAAATGATCATCCGCTCCGGCTTCAATGTGTACCCCGGCGAGGTGGAGGCCGTGTTTCTGGCCTGGCCCGGTGTGCAGCGCGCTGCTGTGGCCGGGCGCAAAACGGCCGATGGCAACGAAGACATCCTGGCCTTCATCGAGCCCAAGCCTGGCGCACAGATCGACCTGGAGGCCCTCAAGGCCCATGCCCATGAACACCTGTCGCCCTACAAACGGCCCTCGGCGGTGACGCTGGTGGCCGAGATGCCCATGACCCTGAGCGGCAAAGTGCTCAAGCGCGAGCTGGTCGACAAGTATGCGCAGCTTTGAAACACAAATGACTTCTCCTGTAGGAGCGGCGCCCCCGCCGCGATGGGCTTGCGCAGACCACGACCCATCGCCCCGAGGGCGGGGCTCCCACAAAGAGATGCATCTGTCCAGGTCATGGCACACCCCTGTAAGAGCGGCGCCCGCGCCGCGATGGTCTTGCGCAGACCACGACCCATCGCCCCAGGGGCGGGGCGCCCACAAATTCATGCACCCTTCATGCTCGCCAAAGATGGGCTTTCACAAAGACAGACCCATTCAGGCTCAGGCAGCCCTGATCTGCGCGAAGATACGGCCATGAACACACCCACCACCCTTGACGCCGCCCAGGTTGCGCATTTGCGCAGCTGGGAAGGCCGCAGCGAAACACTGAGCGACGAAATCGTGGCCGCCCCACTGCGTGGCCAGAGCGCCTTGCTCGACCGCGACGATGCGCGCCAAAGCGCAGGCAGCGAGGTGCCGCCGCTGTGGCACTGGTTGTACTTCCTGCCGCAAGCGCCGCAAAGCCAGATCGGGCCGGACGGTCACCCCTTGCGCGGGGGCTTTTTGCCGCCCGTGCCGCTGCCGCGCCGCATGTGGGCCGGTGGCCGCTTGCAGTGGCAGGTCGACAACCCGCTGCGCGTGGGCGACGCCGCGCAAAAACGCTCGCGCATTGCCTCGGTCAAACACAAGTCGGGCCGCACGGGCGACCTGCTGTTTGTCGAAGTCGAGCACGCCTTTCACAACGCCCAGGCCCTGTGTCTGACCGAGACCCACGACATCGTCTACCGCGCAGCGGCCGTGCCCGGTGCGCCCGAAGTGCCGCCCACGGCTGCCAAAACCGGTGCGCCCTGGCAGCGCGAATTCGTGCCCGATCCGGTGTCGCTGTTCCGCTATTCGGCGCTCACCTTCAACGGCCACCGCATCCACTACGACCGCAGTTACGTCACGCAAGAGGAGGGCTACCCTGGCCTCATCGTGCACGGCCCGCTGATCGCCACCTTGCTGGTGGACCTGGTGCGCAGACAGGTGCCCGAGGCCCGCGTGGCTTCGTTCCAGTTCCGCGCCGTGCGCCCCACCTTTGACCTGCACCCTTTCCGCCTGAACGGCCGCCCTTCGGCTGACGGCAAAACCATTGATCTTTGGGCCTGCGACCACGAAGGCTGGCTGACCATGCAAGCCCAGGCCACGCTGGCCTGAAACCTTTCACCGATTCAAACCATGCACACCACACCCGACCAATACCAGGACATCCGCGACGCCGTGCGCGACCTGTGCGCCCAGTTCCCTGACGAGTACCACCGCAAGGTCGACGAAAAACGGGCCTACCCAGAAGAATTCGTTGACGCCTTGACCAAGGCCGGCTGGATGGCCGCGTTGATTCCACAGGAGTACGGCGGCTCGGGCCTGTCCATGGCCGAGGCCTCGGTCATCATGGAAGAGATCAACCGCTCGGGCGGCAACTCCGGCGCCTGCCATGGCCAGATGTACGTGATGAACGCCATCGTGCGCGGCGGCTCGCAGCAGCAAAAAGAAAAATTTCTGCCCCGCATCGCCACAGGCGAGTTGCGCATCCAGTCCATGGGCGTGACCGAGCCGACCACCGGATCGGACACCACCAAGCTCAAAACGAGTGCCGTCAAAAAGGATGGCCGCTGGGTCATCAACGGCCAGAAGGTCTGGATCTCGCGCATCCAGCACAGTGACCTGATGATCCTGCTGGCCCGCACCACGCCGGTGGACCAGGTGAAGAAAAAATCCGAAGGCCTGTCCTGTTTCCTGATCGACCTGAAGTCCGCGATCGGCAACGGCCTGACCGTGCGCCCGATCCTGAACATGGTCAACCACGAGACGAATGAGCTGTTTTTCGACAACCTCGAAATCCCCGAAGACGCATTGCTGGGCGAAGAAGGCAAGGGCTTCAAGACCCTGCTCGATGGCCTGAACGCCGAGCGCACCTTGATCGCCGCCGAGTGCATCGGCGACGGCTACTGGTTCATCGACCGCGCCAGCAAATACGCCAGCGAGCGCGTGGTGTTTGGCCGCCCCATCGGCCAGAACCAGGGCGTGCAGTTCCCGATCGCTGACGCTTTCATTGAGCTGGAAGCCGCCAACCTGATGCGCTGGAAGGCCTGCGAAAAAATCGACGCCCATCAGAACGCGGGTGCCGAAGCCAACATGGCCAAGTACCTGGCCGCCAAAGCCAGCTGGGAAGCGGCCAACGTCTGCCTGCAAACGCACGGCGGCTTCGGCTTCGCCTGCGAGTACGACATCGAGCGCAAGTTCCGCGAGACGCGCCTGTACCAGGTGGCGCCGATCTCCACCAACATGATCTTCAGCTACGTGGCCGAGCACATCCTCGGTTTGCCCCGCTCGTTCTGATGTACATCGTGCTTTCGCAGACCACAACCCATCGCCCCGAGGGCGGGGCTCCCACAAAAAGCGTGCAGCCCTCCTGTGGGAGCGGCGCCCCTGCCGCGATGAGCGACTTGCACACTACCCCCCATCGCTCCGTCCCCATAAGGTGCACACGATGACCAGACCCCTCGACGGCATCACCGTCATCTCTCTTGAACACGCGATCGCCGCGCCGTTCTGCACCCGCCAGCTGGCCGATCTGGGCGCGCGCGTCATCAAGGTCGAACGCCCTGGCGCAGGTGACTTTGCGCGGGCCTACGACACGCGGGTGCGTGGCCAGGCCTCGCATTTTGTGTGGACCAACCGCTCCAAGGAAAGCCTGACGCTCGACCTCAAGCAACCGGGCGCGCTGGCCGTGTTGCGCGACTTGCTCAAGGACGCCGACGTGCTGGTGCAGAACCTCGCGCCCGGTGCGGCCGCCCGCATGGGCCTGTCCTTCGAGGCGCTTAGCCCCACGCACCCCAAGTTGATCGTTTGCGATATTTCCGGCTACGGCGAAGACGGCCCCTACCGCGACAAGAAAGCCTATGACCTGCTGATCCAGAGCGAGGCGGGCCTGCTGTCCATCACCGGCACACCCGAGGCCCCGTCCAAGGCGGGCAACTCGATGGCCGACATTTCGGCAGGCATGTACGCCTACACCAACATCCTCTCGGCCCTGCTGCTGCGCGGCAAGACCGGGCAGGGCAGCCACATCGACGTGTCTATGCTCGAAGCGCTGGGCGAGTGGATGGGCTACCCGCTGTACTACGCTTTTGAAGGCGCGCCACCACCGCCGCGCACTGCCGCGTCGCACGCCAGCATCTATCCCTATGGCCCGTTTGCCGCAGGCGATGGCGGCACCGTGATGCTGGGCCTGCAAAACGAGCGCGAGTGGAAAGTGTTTTGCGAGGTGGTGCTGGCCGATGCGGCCCTGGCCACCGATGCACGCTTTTGCACCAACGCCTTGCGCAACGAGAACCGCGCCCAGCTGCAGCAACTGATTTTGGGCGTGTTTGCCGCCATGAACACGGTTGAGGTCGAGGCGCGCCTGGACAAGGCGCAGATCGCCAACGCCCGCATGAACGACATGGCCGGTGTCTGGGCGCACCCGCAACTCAAGGCCCGCCAGCGCTGGCAGACCGTGGGCTCGCCTGCGGGCGACATCCCGGCCCTGCTGCCGCCCGGGCGCAACAACCGTTACGACTACCGCATGGACGCCGTGCCCGCCGTGGGCGAGCACACCGAAGCCATCCTGCGCGAGTTGGGGCTGGACGATGCGGCGGTGCAGGCCTTGCGCGAGACGCAGGCTATTTAAGCCCAGCGATTTGAGACAGAACACCAGGAGACAGCCATGACAAACAACACCCCATCGAACACCGCCCGACTCGCGGCCTTTGCCGCAGGGCTGCGGTTCGAGGACATCCCTGCGCCCGTGGTGAGCAAGATCGAAGACCTGCTGGTCGACTGGTTCGGCTCAGCCGTGGCCGGGCACGGTTCGCGCCCGGTGGAGACCATCACCCGTTTTGCGCAGGCGATGGGTCCGAGCGAAGGTCCGTCCGAAGTGATCATCAATGGCACACGCACCACGCCGTATCTGGCGGCCATGGCCAACGCCGCAGCTTCGCACGTGGCCGAGCAGGACGATGTGCACAACGGCTCGGTGTTCCACCCGGCCACGGTGGTCTTCCCTCCCGCTGTGGCGGTGGCGCAAGCCTTGGGCGCCAGCGGCAAGCAGTTGCTGGCCGCTTCGGTGGTCGGTTACGAAGTCGGCATCCGCGTGGGTGAGTTTCTGGGGCGCTCGCACTACCGCGTGTTCCACACCACGGGCACAGCAGGCACGCTGGCCGCTGCGGCGGCTGTGGGCCACCTGTTGGGCCTGAACGCACAGCAGATGCAGCACGCGCTGGGCTCGGCTGGCACGCAGTCGGCAGGCCTGTGGGAGTTCTTGCGCACCGCTGCCGACAGCAAGCAGCTGCACACGGCGCACGCAGCCGCAGCGGGGCTGATGTCGGCGTATCTGGCCAAAGACGGTTTCACCGGCGCCGCCGAGATCCTGGAAGGCCCACAGGGCATGGCCGCTGGCATGTCGAGCGACGCCGACCCGAGCCGCCTGGTGGACGGCCTGGGCACGCGCTGGGCCACGGCCGAGACCTCGTTCAAGTACCACGCCAGCTGCCGCCACACGCATCCGGCGGCCGATGCGCTGCTGCACGTCATGCAGACGAATGGCTTGAAGCTGGGTGACCTGGCCAAGGTCGTCACCCATGTGCACCAGGGTGCCATCGACGTGCTGGGCCCCGTTGTGCAGCCCACCACGGTGCACCAGAGCAAGTTCTCGATGGGCACGGTGCTGGCCCTGGTGGCGCAGCATGGCCACGCGGGCCTGACCGAATTTGACCGCGACTTTTTGAGCCAGCCCACCCAGGCCTTGCGCGACAAGGTCACGATGGCGCTCGACGCCGAAGTGGACAGCGCCTACCCCAAACGCTGGATCGGCAAGGTCACTGTCACCACCACCGACGGCCGCGTGCTGCACGGCCGCGTGGACGAGCCCAAGGGCGATCCCGGCAACACCCTCTCGCGCCAGGAAATCACCGACAAGGCCCTGCGCCTGGCCGCCTTCAGCGGCGGTGCGAAACCTGAAGCCATGCGCCAAAGCGTGGATGCGCTCTGGCAAGTGGCCACCTGGCCCAAAGTGGGTGCGCTGCTGTCATGAGCGGGCCTGGGCCGTCTTCGGTGTTGACGCTGGCGCGCAGCTTTTTGTTTGTGCCGGGCCACCGGCCCGAGCGCTTTGCCAAGGCGCTGGCCAGTGGTGCCGATGCGGTGATCGTCGACCTGGAAGACGCCGTCCCGCTGGACGCCAAAGACACGGCGCGTGACGCCTTGCTGGTCGCCTGGTCCGGTTTGGACGCAGCCGAGCGCGCACGCTTGCTGGTGCGCGTGAACCCGGCGGGCACACCCTGGCACGAAGCCGACCTGAGCGCCGTGGCCAGCCTGTCGGGTTTGGGCGCGGTCATGCTGCCTAAGGCTGAAAACGCGCAGCAGATCGAACACGCTTTTCGCGCCAGTGGTGTGCCTGTCTTGCCCCTGATCGAAAGCGCCGCAGGCGTGGGGCAGATGGATCAAATCGCTCGCGCACAAGGCGTCTTGCGCCTGGGCCTGGGACACATCGATCTGCAGGCCGATCTGGGCATGAGCTGCGGACCCGACGAAGCCGAGCTGGCTCCGATCCGTGTGGCGCTGGTCGTGGCCTCGCGCCGCGCAGGCTTGCCTGCCCCGGTGGACGGTGTGACCACCGCCACCACCGATGCCGATGTGCTGGCCCGTGACGCACAGCGCAGCCGCCGCTTTGGGTTGGGGGCCAAGCTGTGCATCCACCCGGCGCAGGTCGGGGGTGTGCACCAGGCCTTGGCCCCGACCGAGGCCGAGTGCGACTGGGCGCGCCGTGTGCTGGCGGCTGAGGTTGAAGCCCGAGGTGGCGCCTTCAGTGTGGACGGCAAGATGGTCGACCCGCCGGTGCTGCTGCTGGCGCGAAAAATCTTGCAGACTCCGCGCCTTTGATGCGTCTTTGAGAGAGCCCATCGTTTTGGCGATGGGCGCTGTTCAGCAGGCTTGGCGTCAGTGGTTCGAGCGCGAGCCCGCATGGGCCACCGCGTAAGCGTTGTAGGGAAATGCAAGTGCCGTGACGGCATGGGGGTTGCCCAGCGCCTGGACACCTGCAAGCACATGGTCGTCATCGTGAGCATGCAAAGTCGTCGGGCCTGGCAAGCCATTGGCTGCAGCGTAGACATCCCCGGAGCCGCCATCTGCCATGAGCAGGAACCGGGCTTTCTGGGCACGGGCGCAGGTATTGAGCACGCGCATGGCCCTGTCGACGACAGGCTGACCGCTGACGAAGGGGTTGGCGCCCGCTGGAGCCGCTGCCCGAGCCTTGAGTTTGGCCACCGTGCCGTCATAGCCTGGATGGTTGCTCAAGGGCACGTCAATGCCCCACTTTGCAGAAAGTTCGCGCATGCGTTCGGTCTGCGCGATGTAGCCGTCCAGGCGACCCATGTCGCGGCCGAAGTTGAATGAAGTGCCGCCCCAGATCATGGCCTTGTGCACCTTGCCGCGATCACGCACGTCGAACACGGGCGTGATGGTGCCCAGCGTGTGGCCGGGGGTGATCATGAAACGCACGGTGGTGTCGCCCAGCGTAAGGGTGTCGCCATCCTTGACCGCGATGTCGCGTTTGGGGGGGCGATCCCACAGCTTGGAGTCGAACTCCAACTCGGTTTCCATCATCTTCCAATCGATTTCGCTGGCCACCACGCGGGCGCGGTAGCGCTCGGCAAGCATCTGCGCACCACCGTAATGGTCGCCATGGCCATGTGTGACGAGCACATAGCGAATCTGCGCCGGGTCCAGACCCAGACGGCGCATGCCGCCTTCGATGAGGTCGACCGCTTCCTTCGTGTTGTTGAGCGCATCGATCAGGATCAGGCCGTCGCTCGTCTTCAGCACCCAGGCGCTGACCCAGGTTGAACCCACGTAGTAAAGGTTGTCGAAAGCCTGACCCGGTGCAGGTGGCGGCTGGTTGATGAGCTTGGCCAGCATGTCGTCCATGGCCGCGCTGGGCGCTGCGCGCACAGCGGGTTGTGGATTGCAGATGGGCATGAGGAACTTCAAGTCCTCGCCAGCGATGCGCCGGGCATCTTCCACATACTGATCCACCGAGAGTGGTGGCTGGGTCAATGTGGTGCAGGCCACGAGCGTGGCCAAAGCCATGCTGCTGACGAATGCCGTTCGGATCATGTTGTTTCCTCTGTTGAAAGTTCTTGAGTTCGGTCGCGCGTCAGGGGCGAACCGATGCACATCACGCTAACACAGCGCACTGCAAGCGCCAATGGTGTTTACGAGTGACGTGAACTGACGGAGTAAAGAGCTCTACTGCAGAAAGGCAAGTTACCCCGCTGGCACAATCGCTGGATGTCTGTTCATTTCGATCTGGTGGATTTGCGCCTTATGGTGCGTGTGGCCGAAGCCAACAGCCTCACCAAGGGGGCCGAGGCTTCGTTCATCTCGCTGCCCGCGGCCAGCACGCGCATCAAGAACCTCGAAGAAAGCATCGGCGCCAAGCTGCTCAACCGCCACAGCCAGGGCGTGACCCTCACGCCACCTGGACAAGCCTTTGTGCACCGGGCGCGGTTGGTGCTGGGGCAGATCGAACACCTGCGTGGTGACCTGCAGGAATACGCCAGCGGCATCAAAGGCCATCTGCGCGTGTACGCCAACACCACGGCCTTGGGCGAGTTCCTGCCCGATGTGCTCAAGCGCTATCTGGCCACGCACCCTGATGTGAACATCGACCTGCAGGAAAAGCTGTCGAATGAAATCGTGCGCGCCGTCATCGACGGCAAGACCGACATTGGCATCGTGGCCGGCTCGGTGCGCACCGAAAGTCTGCAGACCCTGCCTTACCGCTCGGACAGCCTGGTGCTGGTGGTGCCCGAAGGCCACCCTGTGGCCGACCTGCCGAGCATGCCGCTGATCGACGCGCTGGAGTTTGACCATGTGGGTCTGCACGAAGCCAGCGCCTTGCACGCTTTCCTCAACCGCGAGTGCGAACAGCTGAACAAGCCGCTCAAGGTGCGCATCCAAGTGGGCAGCTTCGAGTCGGCCTGCCGCATGATCGAAGCCGGTGTGGGGGTGGGCGTGCTGCCCGAATCGGCCGCCCGTCGCCATGCCCGCAGCATGGCCATCCGCCTGGTGCCGTTGTCGGATGCATGGGCGTTGCGTTCGATGCAGATTTGCGTGCGCAACTTCGACGAACTGCCGGGCTTTGCGCGGGATTTGATTGATTTGTTGTCAGAGGATGGCCGCCATGACACCTCCAATTGATCCGAAAGTCATCATCATCGCTGGGCCTAATGGGGCAGGCAAAACCACGTTTGCGAGAGAATTCTTGCCGAATGAGGCGGCATGCCCTGTTTTTGTAAATGCTGACCTCATCGCCGCAGGCCTGGCACCGTTTGCTCCAGAGACTGCGGCATTGCAAGCCGGACGCCTGATGCTGGTCGAGCTGGAGCGTCACTTTTTACTAAAACAGAGTTTCGCTTTTGAAACCACTTTGTCTGGCCGCGCTTATGCGCGGGCGATTCGACGCTGGCAAGCCGAAGGCTACAAAGTAGAGTTGATTTTTTTAAAATTACACGATGCAGAAGAAGCAATTGCGCGGGTAGAACAGCGTGTGTTGCAAGGCGGACACCATATCCCGGATGAGGTGGTGCGTCGTCGTTTTGAGCAAGGACTGAAAAACCTTGTGCAAATTTATCAACCACTCGTGAATGCCTGGGCGGTGTATGACAACTCGGGCGAAGCACCACAGCTGATAGACTGGAGTGAGAAATGAACCAGCAACTTCCTATTGAACAGGCTCGCAACAGTGATCTGCGCGGATCGGCTGCGGCGCTCGTTCGTGCTGCGCAGCGTGCACGTGAAGTGGCTATTCGGACGCAGACGGCATTGGTCGTGCGACGCAACGGTCAACTGGTTCATGACAGGATGAATGACACGACTGAAACACCAGTCAAGTCCAGTCAAAGCTGACGCATGATCAACGCCGGTGTGGGCGGGTTGCCTGAATCGGCCGCCCGCCGCTTGGCTGCCGAACGAATGCGGCACCCAAGAGTGCCTTTCTCATCGGTTTATTCCAGAGTCAACCCGGATCTGGCAGCCACTGCGCGCCACCTGGCCACCTCGGCTTCGGTGTGCAGCGCAAGAGAAGCTCCCAAGTAGTCTTTTTCTGGCAGCAGCTGAATAGCCTGGGTCACCATCTTGCCGGTGTATTCTTTGTCCTTCATCACCTGCAGATAGGCGTTTTGCACCTTGTCCACGATGGCTTTGGGCGTGCCTTTGGGTGCATAGATGCCATACCAGGTACTGGCTTCAAACCCCGGCAAAGCAGTTTCGTTCAGCGTAGGAACGTCTTTGAGTTGAGGCAGTCGAACCTTGGATGTCACCGCCAGTGCTCGAACTTTCTTTTGCTGAATTTGCGGTAACGCCGTGTTGGTCTGGTCAAACATCCCATCGACCTGACCTCCGATCACATCCACCAATGCGGGGCCAGCGCCCTTGTAGGCGATCTGAGTGACCTTGATTCCTGCCGCATTGGCAAACAGGGCTGCAATCAAGTGCGAACTGGAGCCCACACCGGCATTGCTGATATTGACTTGCTCAGGATTCTTTTTGCTGTGTTCCACCAAATCCTTGATGGTCTTGGCTGGATGGTCGTTGCGCACCATCAGCACCAGCGGTGTATCCGGGAAGCGGAACACAGCCTCGAAGTCCTTGACAGGGTCATAGGCCAGCTTTTTGTAGAGCGCAGGTGCAGCGCCCATGTAACCCATGTGGCCCACCAGGAAGGTGTAGCCATCGTTTTTGGCTTTGGCGACTTTGGCCGCCCCCACCGTGCCGCCAGCACCAGCGGCGTTTTCGATGATGATGGGTTGTTTGAGTTCACGGGCTACACGCTCGGCAATGTGGCGTGCCAGCGCATCGGTTGGGCCGCCCGGTGCAAAGGGCACCACCCAGGTCACGGGTTTGCTGGGGTAAACGTCCTGGGCCTGGACCAACGGCACAGCCACAGCCAGACATGAGGCAGCCAGCAGCGACAGGGCAGAACGGCGCATGGATTTGAAGTTCATGGTGTTGTCTCCTTGGGTATGAATCAGCGGGCAGGCATGCCCAGAGCTTTGTCAACCATCTGCGGCGCAGTGCCGAGATAGTTGATGGGGTCACAGAAGTGATCGATTTGCGCCGTGCTGACCAGCTTGGTCACGTCAGACATGGCTTTGAGCACATCGGCCAGCGTGCGCTTGTCCTGCAGCGCGGTGCGGCAGGCGGCGTACACCACGTCGTGTGCCTCGTTGCGGCCCAGGATGGGGGCCAGCCCCATCATCACGGCCTCGGCCACGATCAGGCCACCGGTGGAATCCAGGTTCTGTTTCATGCGCACGGTGTCCACTTCCAGACCACTCAGCATGAAAACAGCTTGCGATACGGCTCCCGCCGTGTGCAGGAAAGCTTCGGGAATGGCCACCCACTCGGCTTGCCATGGGCCAGTGGCACGCTCAAAGTCCTGCACTGCACCGTCGAGGGCCAGACCGGCCAGATGTCGCACGGTCTTGGCGGCACCGATCATGACTTCGCAGCTGATCGGGTTGCGCTTTTGCGGCATGGTGCTCGATGCACCACGGCCCTGCACGAAGGGTTCGAACACTTCGCTGAATTCGTTGGCCATCATCAGCGACACGTCAAAGGCCATCTTGCCCAGTGCCATCGTCACCAGCCCCAGCCACTGTGCGGTTTCGGCCAAGCCATCACGGGCGGTATGCCAGGTGGTCATGGGAACGCCCAATTGAAGCTCAGCCATCATGGCCGACTGAACTTCCAGTCCACGGCTGCCCAGCGATGCCAATGTGCCGCCTGCCCCTGCAAACTGCCCCACGAGCACTCGGGGGCGCAGTTCCTGCAGACGTTCCAGATTGCGCTCCACCATGCCCAACCAAATGGCGCACTTCAGGCCAAAGGTCGTGGGCAGCGCGTGTTGCAGGTGGGTGCGACCGGCCATCGGCGTGTCGCGGTACGTCTTGCTCAGACGGCGCAACTGCACCGACACGGCACGCAGGTCTTTTTCCAGCAAATCCAGACCCTGGCGGATTTGCAGCACCAGTGCGGTGTCCATGATGTCTTGCGTGGTGGCACCCCAGTGCAGGTACTTGCCCGCAGCGCCCAGCCCTTCGGCCACCTGGTGCACCAAAGGAAGGATGGGATAGCCCACGTTGTGGGTTTCCCGCTCCAGACGGTCCAAGTCCAGCTTCACCCCATGCGCGCCAGCAGCAATGGCTTGGGCCGCATCGCCCGGGATCAAGCCCAGCTTGCCCTCGGCAATGGCGAGGGCCACTTCGGTGTCCACATAGCGGGCCAGGGTCGAGGTATCAGCCCAGACCTGGCGCATCTCTGCGGTCGAAAACAGGCTGCCCAGAAAACGGTTGTCGATGAGGGTGGAACGCATGAAATCTCCTTATGTACGGACATATTATATGTTCGTACATATCGACGTCAACCCTCAGATTTCATACAATGTAGCCATGGAACGACAACCCCTCTACGCCCGCATTGCAGACCAGCTGTCACAAGACATCGCTGCCGGGCGCTATGCCGTGGGCACGGTGCTTCCGGCTGAGCCAGACTTGGCGGTCATGCTCAATGTCAGCCGGTCCACGGTACGTGCAGCTTTGTCGAGCCTGGAGAATCAAAAGCTGGTGTCGCGCAAAAAGAATGCCGGCACACGGGTGGAGTCGAAGAAACCTCTGAATGGCTATGGCGCGAACCTGTCGTCGCTGCCGGACCTGATTCAATGGGCCCAGGAATGCGCGCGCTCTATTCAGCGTACCGAGCATGTGGTGATGGACAAGGCGCTGGCCAATGAACTTGGCTGCGAGGTGGGTTCCAAATGGTTGCTGGTGAAAAGCCTGCGCTTTGATGCAGCCGACAGCAAAGAAGCCGTTTCTCTGACGGAGGCCTACATTGAAGAGCAGTTCGCTTCCATCTTGCCCACCATCAAGAAGCGGCCCTCCGCGCTGATGTCAGAGTTGCTGGAAGAGTCCTTTGACTTGGACTTGGCCACTGTCCAGCAACAGGTCAGAGGCTGGAAATTGACTGCGCAGCAGGCCAAGGCATTGAAGGCCCCCGAGGATGCCGCGGCGTTGAAAGTTTTGCGGCGCTACCTGACCCGTGAAGACGAACCTGTGCTTTTGACTGTATCTATTCACCCTGCAGATCGGTTCTCGATCAACACGACATTGACTCGGACTTGAGGCCCATGCGCAGCCTATTTGAGCTGACATGGCTGGAAGTGGTCGTTCGATCCACTTAAGTCACTGACTCCTTTGAGTCGAACCTGGCCTTCTCAACCTTGCAGCTTCTGCAAATAAGCATCCAGCTTCACAAACGTTCCCGTAAAGCCCACCTCCATGCCAGGACGTGCAACGTCAAAGGTCTGTCGGCCGATGTCGTCGCTTTCATGCGGCACCCAGGTGATCGTCACACGCGTGCTGTTATCGTCAACAGCTTCAAACGTGGTGGTGACATGCATGTACTTGGGCCAGGTGGGCGCCATCGGGTGTGTGCCCAGGCCGCCTTCGCGGGTTGAAAAGCTTTGCAGGTGCACCAGGCGCTCGGGTGCAGCGATGTCCAGGAATTCTTGCTTGCCCCACATCTCCATGCCTGCCGGCCCCTCAATGCCGTAGTGGTAACGCCCGCCGACGCGAAAGTCCATGTCGGTGTGGATGTTGTGAAAGCCCTCGGGGCTCAACCACTGCGCGAGGTGATGTGGTTGCGTGTAGACATTGAACACCAGCGGGCGAGGCGCATGAAAGACGCGGGAGATGACGAAGGGGGCGACGGTGGTCATGGGGTATCCAGTGAGCGTTTGGGATAGGTGTTTTCAGATAATACCTTTGCGCACCAAGCCCTCCACCTGCGCCTCGCTCAAGCCCAACTCCTCCCGCAAGGTCTGCACACTGTGTTCGCCCAAACGGGGCGGCGCACGGTGCGCCACGGGCGAGGCAGAAAAGTTCAGCGGGCTGCGCACCACGCGCACGTTCTGGCCCGAGCTGTGGGGCAGTTCCACCACCAGCTCGCGGTGCTGTGTTTGCGGGTCGGCAAAGACCTGGGCCATGTCGTTGATCGGCCCGGCCGGGACGTTGGCTGCACTCAGCTGCGTCAGCAACTGCGCCCTGGGCTGGTCGCGCACCAGCGCCTGCAAGGCTTCGCGCAGTGCGCTGCGGTGCGCGATGCGTTGCATGTTGGTCGCAAAGCGCGGGTCGGCGGGCATGTCGGGTGCGCCCAGCACGGCGCACATTTGCTGAAACTGCCCGTTGTTGCCCGCTGCAATGATGATGCGGCCATCGGCACACTCGAACACTTCGGAAGGTGAGGCGATCGGGTTGGTGTTGCCCACGCGCTGTGGTGCTTTGCCGCTCATCAGGTAGCCCACGGCCAGGTGGCCGTTGAAGGCAACGGTGGCGTCCAGCATGGCCGCGTCGATCATCTGGCCTTCGCCGGTTTTCTGTCGATGCATCAAGGCCCCCAGAATGCCGATGCTGGCGTACAGACCGGTCACCATGTCGGTCATCGGGATGGCCGTGCGCATGGGGCCGCCGCCGGGCTGCTCGTCGGGCAGGCCGCAGGTGCTCATGGGTCCGGCCATGCCCTGCAGGATGAAGTCGTAGGCAGGCTGCGGTGCATACGGACCAGTCTGGCCAAAGCCGGTGATCGAGCAGCAGATCAGTTCGGGCTTGAGGCGGCGCAGGCTGTCGGCATCGAGTCCGTATTTCGCCAGCGAGCCGACCTTGTAGTTGTCGATCACCACATCGCAGCGCAGGGCCAGGTCGCGCACCAGTTGCGCGCCCTCTTCGGTGGCAATGTCCACGGTGACCGATTGTTTGCCCCGGTTGTAGGCCAGGTACAAGGCCGAGTCGTTGAGGGGCTCACCCGTAACCGGGTCGTTCAGGAAGGGGCCCATGCGCCGCGTGTCATCGCCTTCGCCGGGCTTTTCGATCTTGTAGACCGTGGCGCCCATGTCGGCCAGGATTTGCGTGCACATGGGGCCTGCGATCACGCGGGTCAGGTCAAGGACCTTGATGCCTTCGAGGATGGTGCTCATGGTGCATTGTCTTCCGGTGGCGGGGTCAGGACCGAGGCTGGCACGCGCAGCGGCATGTCCAGCAGCATCTGCGCAAACGATTTGCCCAGCGGGTCCGAGCGCAGGCTGCACACGCCACCACCACCCAGGGCCTGGTGCAATACAAAGTTGAGCGCTTGCAGGCCAGGCACCTCATACCGCAGCACCGTCCCTTGCACCAGGTGGCTGAAATGCGCCTGCACCTGCGCGGCCTGCAGTTGCGTGCGCAGCCAGGCCCATGCGCGGGGGTGGCGTGCGATCACACCAATGTTTTCGTCATCGCCCTTGTCGCCGCTGCGTGCCCAGGCCAGGTCGATCAGGCGGCAGTCGTGCAGGGGTTCATCGGGCGCGGCCTCGTGTGGCGCAGGTGTGGTGTCGTCTGCCATGCCGGGTGTGGCTGTTGTGCGGGCAGCCGGGGGCAGCGCAGGGTCGCTGGCCTCTTGCACCGTGTCCCCCAGCTGCATTTGCAAACGCACTTGCGTTTTGGGCACCATGAAGGCGCACAGCTTGATGACCGGCTGGATGTCGGCGCGCCCTGAAAAAGAGGAGCGCGTGCCCGGCCCCATCGAGGTGCCGCTGCTTGCACACTCGCGTTGCAGCACCGTGAGGGCTTTGGCCTGTGCGTGCCGCACCGCGATACGCAGCACCACTTCGCGTGCTGTGTGTGGCTGCGCGTGCGGGCCGTAATGTGACTCGCCGCCCAGCAGTTCGACACAGGTCTCGCTGTAGTCGCCAAAGCCCTGCGCGGCCATCAGGGTGCGCGAGCGGGTCAGCAGTGCCTGCGCGGTGCGCTCGGCCTTGAGCGGCGCGTCGATGCCGCGAATCGCCATCATCAGCTGCAGCTGCCAGCCGTCTTGCCAGGTGGCATTGGCTTTGTAGTGTGTGGGGGCGGGCAAGCCGCGTGCGCCGCGAACGTTCACGGTGTCATGCTGTGTCAGCGTCACCTGTACATGCCGCCAGTCGCAGCACACATCGGGCATGAGGTAGTTCGCCGGGTCGCCCACTTCGTAAAGGATCTGCTCGGCCACCGCGCCAGGGTGGATCAGTCCGCCCGTGCCTTCGGGTTTGCGCAAGTCCAGGCTGCCGTCTTCATGCACGTCGATCACCGGGTAGCCGATGTTCGCCCAGTCGGGCACCTGCTGCCAGTCGGTGAACAGCCCGCCTGTGGCCTGCGCGCCGCACTCGATCAGGTGGCCCGCCAGTGTGCCAGCCGACAGGCGATCCCAGTCCTGCCAGGACCAGCCAAATTCGTGCACCAGCGCGCCCAGCACCACCGCACTGTCCACACAGCGGCCCGTGATAACCACGTCGGCACCTGCTGCCAGTGCCTGGGCAATGCCGCGCGCACCCACATAGGCGTTGGCCGACAGCGGGTACTCGGGCAAGAGTGTGTTCGTCGTGGTGCGCACGCCTTGCACTTGCAGTGTGGCCACCTGTGGCATCAGGTCATCGCCCGTGACCACCGCCACGCGCAGCGCGATGCCCTGCGCCTGGGCCACTTGCAGCAGCGCGTCGCGGCAGCCTTCGGGGTTCAGACCGCCTGCATTGGCAATGACCTTGATCCCGCGCTCGTGGATGGCCTTCAGGTGCGGCACCATGACGGCCTGCACAAAGTCGGTGGCGTAACCCAGTGCCGGGTCTTTGGCGCGGGCCTTGGCCAGAATGGCCATGGTGGTTTCGGCCAGATAGTCGTAGACCAGGTACTGCAGGCCCGGCACCTGCAGCAGCTGCGGCGTGGCCATGGCCGAGTCGCCCCAGAAGCCGCAGGCGCCGCCGATGCGCACGTGCTTCATCGCAGCGTTCATGTTGCCTCCGCTTCGATCTGCAGCAGCAGCGCACCCTTGAGCGCCTGTCCACCGGCCTGCATCTGCAGCTCGCGCACCACGCCGGCGAAAGGCGCGGTCAGCGTGTGCTCCATCTTCATGGCTTCGAGCACCAGCAGGCGTTCGCCCGCCTGCACCGTCTGGCCGGGCGTCACCATCACCTGCAGCACGCGGGCCGTGAGCGGGGCCAGCACGGCGCCGCTGCCAGAGGCCTGTTCGGCCTGGCCTTGTGCGGCGGGGCATTCAAAGGCCCAGGCGCGGCCTCGGTGGAACAGCTGCACCCCGCTGTCGGTGCGGGCCGAACAGACCTGCTCGCGCAGGCCTTCGCACTCCAGCGCCAGTTCGGTGTGTGCGGCGTCCTGCCACTGGACATGCGTCAGGTTCAGGGTGACGGTTTCCGCATCTGTGTCTTGCGCCGTGCTCAGGGCGGTGCATTGCACCTGCCAGCCGCTGCCCTGGGCGGTGATGCGGTAGGCCCAACGCTGCTCGCCCCATTGCAGCAGGCCTTGGGCCTGGCCTTGTGCCAAGGGTGCGGCTTGCAATTGACCGTGCGCGGTGCTGGGCAGGGTGTCGGCTTCGGCGGCCAGGGCCGCCAGCGCCACAGTGTGCGCATCGGGTACGGGGGCGGCCGGGGGCAAGCCCATGCGCTCGGCCACAAAGCCGGTGTGCACGCCCACCCCTTGCACAAACACCGCATCGGCCAGGCAGTCGGCCAGAAAGCCCTGGTTGCTCGGAAGGCCCAGCAGCACGCACTGGCGCATGGCCGAGAGCAGCTTGCGCCGGGCCTCTTCGCGGTCGCTGCCGTGCGCCACGATTTTGGCCACCATCGAGTCGTAGTGCGGGCTGACCTGTCCGCCTTCGCGCAGCGCGCTGTCGATGCGCACATCGTGTTGTGTGGGAGGGTGCCAGCGCAGCACCGGACCGGTTTGCGGCAAAAAGCCTGCGGGCACGTCTTCGGCCGTGAGGCGCACTTCGATGGCGTGGCCCTGCAGGCGGATGTCGGCTTGTTGCCAGGGCAAGGTCTCGCCACTGGCCACGCGCAGCTGCCATTCCACCAGGTCCAGGCCGGTGATGGCTTCGGTGACCGCGTGCTCGACCTGCAAGCGTGTGTTCATCTCCATGAAATAGAACAGCCCATCGGTGTCGAGCAGGAACTCCATGGTGCCCGCGCCCACGTAGCCCATGGCGCGCGCACTGTCCACGGCCACCTGGCCCATGCGTGCGCGCAGCTCGGCGTTCACGGCGGGCGAGGGGGCTTCCTCGATCAGCTTCTGGTGGCGCCGCTGTACCGAGCAGTCGCGCTCGCCCAGGTGCACCACATGCCCGTGGCAGTCGGACAGCAACTGGATTTCGACATGGCGCGGCTGGATGACGGCACGCTCCAGAATCAACTCATCCGAGCCAAAGGCGGTGCGCGCTTCCGAACGGGCCGAGGCCAGGGCTTGGGGCAGCGCGTCGGGCGTGTCCACACGCCGCATGCCGCGCCCGCCGCCACCGGCCGCGGCCTTGCACATGACCGGAAAACCGATGCGCGCTGCCTCGCGCACGAAAACTTCGTCGCTCTGATCCTGGCCTTCGTAGCCGGGAATGCAGGGCATGCCCCAGCCTTGCATCAGGCGCTTGGCGCCAGCCTTGTTCCCCATGGCGCGGATGCTTTCGCCAGACGGGCCGATGAACACCAGGCCCGCCGCATCCACCGCGTCGGCAAAGGCATCGTTTTCAGACAAAAAGCCATAGCCCGGGTGAATGGCGTCGGCCCCGGCCAGACGGGCCGCTTGCAGGATGGCCTCGATGTTCAGATAGGACTGCGCGGGTGCAGCAGGGCCGATGCACACAGCGCGGTCGGCCGCCTGCACATGGGGGCTGCCCCGGTCGGCTTCGGAATACACGGCCACCGAGCCGTAGCCCAGACGGCGCACGGTGCGCAGCACGCGCAGCGCGATCTCGCCGCGGTTGGCCACCAGCACGGTGTGGAAAGGGCGGATGTTTTTCGTTGGCATGGGCGGCTCAGTGGGACGAAGAGGGAAATGGCAAGCCATGCAGACGTGCCATATCGGCGGCCTGCAATGGCACGGCCCAGACCGGGACGCGGCGCTCGCGGAAAGCGGCAATGCCTTCCGTGCCTTCGCCGCGCATGCACTGCGCAAAACGCAGCGCGGCGTCGTCCAGCCATGCACCCAGCGCACCGGTATGGGCACTGTCAGATGAGCCATGGCGTGAGAGCAGCGCCTTGAGCGAACGGTTGGCCTGCGGACCACAGGCCAGGATGCGACTGAGCCACTGCGCCTGCAAGAGGTCAAGTGCATCGCTGTCAGCGGCCAGCGCATCTACCAGCCCCAGCTGCTGCGCGAGGGCACCGTTGACCCGCTCGCCGCTCAGGCCCAGGCGCAGCGCCACACGCCGCCCCACACGGGCCTGCACAAAGGGGGCGATCTGTGCCGGGATCAGGCCCAGGCCGGTTTCGCTCAGGGCAAAGCGGGCGTCTTCGGTGGCCAGGACGATGTCGGCACAACAGGCCAGGCCCATGCCGCCGCCCATGGCCGCGCCCTCGACAACGGCCACAACGGGCATGGGCAAGGCGGTCAGCGCTTGGAGCACACGACCAAACGCGCGGTTGCGGCTGACCACCGGGTCCTCGCCCTCATCCACATCGGCCTGCAGACGAGACTGGAAGTTGCCCACGTTGCCGCCCGCACTGAAAAAGCCCCCATAGCCGCGCAGCACCAAGGCGCGCACCGCGCTGTCCTGCGCCGCTTGTGCAATGGCCTGCGATAGCTCGGCCACCATGTCGGTCGACAGCGCGTTGCGTGTTTCGGGGTGGTGCAGCGTGACCCACAGGATGTCGTGTTCACGCCGGACAAGAAGGTGTTCAAACGTCATCGCTTGCCCTTTCAGCTTGCGGGGTCCATCAGGCCCATCTTGCGGGCGATCACCATCAGCATGACTTCGTCGGCACCGCCGCCAATCGAGCCGAGCCGGTAGTCGCGGTAAGCGCGCGAGACGCGGTTGTCCCAGGTGTAGCCCATGCCGCCCTGGAACTGCATGCACCAGTCGGCCACGTCGCGGCCCAGGCGCCCGGCCTTGAGCTTGGCCATGGAGGCCAGCTCGGTCACGTCCTGCCCCTGCACATAGGCGTGGGTGGCCATGTAGATCAGGCCGCGCAGCGCTTCGATCTCGGTCTTGAGTTCGGCCAGCTTGTACTGGATGAACTGGTTGTCCAGCAGTGGTTTGCCAAAGGCCACGCGCTGGCGCAGGTAGGTGGCGGTCTCTTCGATCAGCGCCACCGTGGCCAGACGCCGCGCCGCGCCGTCCAGGCGCTCTTCCTGGAACTGCTTCATCTGGTAGATAAAGCCCATGCCTTCCTCGCCGATGCGGTGGCGCACCGGCACGCGCACTTCGTCAAAAAAGATCTGCGCGGTGTCCGAACTCCACATGCCGAACTTCTTGATCTTTTGCACCTCCACGCCTTTGGCGCGGCGACCGGCTTCGTCTTTGAGCGGCACGATGATGAGCGACTTGTTCTTGTGCGATGGGCCGTCCGAGGTGTTGCACAGCAGGCAGATCCAGTCGGCCTGCGTGCCGTTGGTGATCCACATCTTGGAGCCGCTGATGACGTAGTCGTCGCCATCGCGCCGTGCCCGCGTTTTGAGCGAAGACACGTCGGAGCCTGCGCCCTGTTCACTCACGCCGATGCTGCACACCACCTCGCCCGCAATCGCCGGAGCCAGGAACTCGCGCTTGAGTTCGTCCGAGCCAAAGCTGGCGAGCGCCGGTGTGGCCATGTTGGACTGCACGCCAATGCCCATGGCCACGCCTTGCGACTTCACATGGCCCATGGCTTCGGCAGCGGCCAGTGCGTAGCTGAAGTCCAGACCCATGCCGCCATAGGCTTCGGGTTTGGTGATGCCCAGAAAGCCCAGCTGGCCCATCTTGCGAAACAGTTCGTGGGCCGGAAAGATTTCGGCGGCTTCCCACGCGTCGGCAAAGGGGTCGATTTCGGCGCTGATGAAGCGGCGGATGCTGGCCATCAGTTCGTGGTGTTCGGCGGTGTAGATCATGCAAAGACTTTCGAAAAATTCAGGTCCATCAGAAGCGGGGCACGGCGAACTGCATCGCGTGCGGGCTGCGGACCGCGGCTTCGCGCAATGTGGCCAGCAAGAGCGAGAGCACATCGCGGGTCTGGCGCGGGTCGATGATGCCGTCGTCGAGCAAATGCCCGCTGGTGTAGAAAGCGCTGGCCTGGCTTTCGAACAGGGCCACGATCTCCGCCTTTTGCGCCTGCAGCCGCGCTTCGTCGACCGCTTTGCCGCTCCGCTCGGCCTGCTGACGCGCCACGATGTCCAGTGTGGTGGCGGCCTGCTCGCCGCCCATCACGGCTGAGCGGGCGTTGGGCCATGAGAAACAAAAACGCGGGTGAAACGCCCGCCCGCACATGCCGTAGTTGCCCGCGCCAAACGACGCGCCGCAGTGCAGGGTGATGTGCGGCACCTGCGAATTGCTCAGGGCCTGGATCATCTTGGCGCCATGCTTGATCATGCCGGCCTCTTCCGAGGCGCGGCCCACGATGAAGCCGGTGGTGTTCTGTAAAAACACGATGGGCGTGCCCGACTGGTTGCACAGGTGGATGAACTGCGCCGCTTTGGTCGCACCAGCGGGGTCGATGGGGCCGTTGTTGCTGATGAAAGCCACCGCATAGCCGTCGATGCGGGCGTGACCACAAACGGTGGCGCTGCCGTAGTCGGGTTTGAAGTCAAGCCAGGCCGAATCGTCGACCAGCCGGGCAATCACCTCACGCATGTCGATCGGCTGGCGGTGTTCCAGGACCATCACGCCCGCGAGTTCGTCCGGGTCCAGCCTGGGTGGACGGGGCACCTGTGTGGGCGGCGGCAGCTGCGGCCGGGGCCAGTCGATGGCGGCCAGCACATCGCGGGCCAGGGCGATCGCGTGGGCATCGTCCTGCGCCACGTATTCGGCCAGGCCGCTCACGGTGGCGTGCATGTCGGTGCCGCCCAGCGCTTCGTCGGTGGCGATCTCGCCGGTGGCGGCCTTGAGCAAGGGCGGCCCCGCCAGAAAGGCCTTGGCCTGGCCGCGCACCATGATCACGTAATCCGACAGGCCCGGCATGTAGGCCCCGCCTGCCGTGGACGAGCCGTGCACCACCGTGAGCACGGGCAAACCTGCTGCCGACAGGCGTGCCAGGTTGTAGAACATGCCGCCGCCGCGTATGAATTTTTCGACCCGGTACTTGCGCAGGTTGGAGCCAGCGGACTCGACCAGGTGCACAAAGGGCAGCTTGTTTTGCAGCGCGATGTCCTGGCAGCGCATAAGCTTCTGGTTGCCCGCTTCGGTCAGAGCGCCCGCGTCGATGCCCGAGTCGGTCACCACCACCATGCAGCGCACACCGCTGACCATGCCAATGCCGGCCAGCTGCGAGCCGCCGGGCACGCAACGCGACAGGTCCGGGTCGTCCATGCCGTAACCGGCCAGCGTGGCCAAGGGCAGAAATGGCGCGCCGGGGTCGAGCAGCCGCGCCAGGCGCTCGCGTGGCAGCAAGGCGCCGCGTTGGGCAAAACGCACCGCCGATCTGGCCGAGGCGTCGCTGGCACGCTGCTCCAGCGCGTGCCAGGCCTCGATCAGCGCGAGCATGCCCTGCCGCTGCGCCGCAAAGGCATCCGACGTGGGCTGGATCTGGGTTTGGAAAGGTGTCATGTCCCCGATTGCAGCGCAGCCGCAGCCCGGTGACCATGTGCGGAAAACCCGGTGTGCATAATGTGCACATGGTGCTTTCCCTGATCTTGACCCCATGAGCAGCCCGCCCAAACCAGAGCCCCGGCCGGGTGCGCAAAGCATCGGGCGGGCCATGGGCCTGGTGAATCTGGTGGCTCGCCACCACGATCAAGGCATCAGCCTGCAAGCGCTGGTGCAGCTCAGTGGGCTGGACCGCACCACCGCCTGGCGCATGCTGACCAATTTGCAGCATGAGGGGCTGGTGGAGCGCGATGCCCAAAGTGGTCTGTACAGCCTGGGTGCACAGGCCACCGCCTGGGGCGCGGCCAGCCTGGGGCAGGCGGCCTTGATCCGCCAGTGCCAGCCGGTCATGAAAACCCTGGCCCGCCTGAGCGGGGACAACGTGTTCCTGGTGCTGCGGCTGGGCGATTACAGCCACTGCCTGCACCTGGAGCAGGGCGAGCATGCGGTGCCGTCCTTTCGCCAGACGGTGGGCGAGACGCGCCTGCTGGGTTTGGGCGTGGCCAGTATCGCCATGCTGGCAGCGCTGGACGAGCCCGCAGTCCAGTTGCACCATGCGCAGCACCGCGAGGCTTATGAACTGGAAGGGGTCACCCGTGCGCAACTCATGCGCTGGGTGCAAAGCACGCGCCAGCGCGGCTTTGCTTACCGCAACACGGCGGGCATCGCGGCGGTGGGGCTGCACTGGCAGCTGGGCGGTGCCGCAGTGGCTGCGCTGTCGATTGGCGGCTCACGCGTGCGTCTGCCGCTGAGCCGGGCGCCGGAGCTGGCCGTGTTGATGCGCCGCCAGTGGCCGGTGTTGGGCGGCGTCTGAGCGGGCGCATGGGCGAGTCAATGGCAGGTTTTGCAAGCGGTTTTGTTCTTTTCAGCCATTTGAGGTGGAAGCTGCGGCCTATACCCTGCGTGGACAAACAAGGAGACAAGCATGAGCACCCAGGCACATTCGGTTGACCGCAGGCAGGCCCTGGTGGCCTTATCGGCCATGGCGGTGGGCGGCACGGCTCTGGCCCAGAGTCGTCCCGCAGACGCTTTCCCGAGCAAGCCGATCCAGTTGGTGCTGCCGTTTCCACCCGGTGGCTCGATGGACCCGATTTTTCGCACACTGGCCGAAGCCGCCTCCAAAGAGCTGGGCCAGCCCGTGGTGCTGATGCACAAGCCCGGCGCGGGCGGCGTCATGGGCACGGCCGCACTGGCCACCATGCCCGAGTCCGATGGCTACACCGTGGCCGTGATGCACAACTCGGTGATCCGTGCACCCTTGGTGCAAAAGGTCAACTTCGATCCGCTCAAGGACTTCACTTACCTGATCGGCCTGTTCAACCTGACGACCGGCATTTGCGTGGCCGCCGACGCGCCCTGGCAGACGCTGGGTGATTTGCTGGCCGATGCCAAAAAGCGCCCCGGCGCACTCAGCTGGGGCACGGTGGGGGCCATCAGCATCAACCGCATCGTGGCCGAGCGCCTGGCCAAAATGGCAGGCACCTCTTTCAACATGGTGCCGTTCAAAGGCGGCAGCGAAGCCTTTACCGCGCTGATTGGCCGGCACCTGGACGTGTACGGTGACCCTGGCTTTGGCGCGCAGGTGCGCGGCGGCAAGGCCCGCTTGCTGGCGACCTTCACGCAGGAGCCGCTCAAGTCCTACCCGGGTGTGCCCACCGTCAAGGCTTCGGGCTTTGACATCACGATCGACTCGCCCATGGGCCTGGTGGCGCCCAAAAACCTGCCGCCTGCCATTGCGGCCAAGCTGGCCGCGGCCTTCCGCAAGGCATCCAGCGATGTGGCGCACCAGCACCAGCTCGACAGCTTTGACATGCAGCCCAACCTGATGACGGGTGAGGCCTACACCGCCTATGCCCGCACGGCCTATGAGCGAGACGCGAAGATGCTCAAGGACATCGGCTTCAAGCCGGAATGAAGAGCCCCACGATGAAGCCAGTCACCTCCGACGATCCGAAAACCATTTTTGCGAAGACGCCCTTCACCCGGCTGGTGGGTATGCAGCGCGACTATTCCGAGGGGGGCAAGGCGCAAATCTCGCTCGACCCGCACGCCGATCTGGGCAATGTGATCGGTGCCGTGCACGGCGGTGTGGTGGTCACGCTGCTCGACGTGGTGATGGCCAGCGCCGCCGTGTCGTGCGTGGATTTTCAAAAGACCGTGGTGACCCTCAATCTGGACACCAGCTTCATCGAGCCCGGTCGTGGGCCGCTGGTCGCACAGGGCGAAGTGGTGGATTTTGACGACGACGTGGCCTGGTGTCAGGCCCGGGTGTGCGATGCGCAAGGCCGCCTGGTGGCCCGGGCGCATGGCTCCTTCCGCTATCTGCCTCGACCCCAGTGAACCGAATGAAAAGACCCGCATGAGCGATACCCTTTCATTGCAGACAGCCCTGACGCGCAGTGCCCTGGTGACCCTGCTCGACGAGGCCATGGTGCAGGTGGCGCTGGGCCGGGTCAACAGCGGCAGCCAGGCGCCGCGCACTGTGGTGGCGGTGGACATGCACCTGTCTTTCATGCGCGCCGTGCACGGTGATGTCAAAACCACGGTCCAGGTGGTGGGCGGTGGCAAGACCATGGTGTTCTGCGAAGCGCAACTGCGCAATGCCCAAGGCGAGGTGCTGGCCCAGGCGCTGGGCACCTATCGGGCTCAGGCGAGTTGACCCGTCAGCGCTTGTTGACCAGCACGATGCCGATGGCCACCAAAGCCAGCGCGGCCAGCAGCGTGGGCGTGGCCGCTTCGCCCAGGCCGAGCGTGCCAAACAACAGCGCAAACAGCGGCGTGAGAAACACGAACACCGAAATCCGGGTGGCCGGATAGCGGCCCAGCATCCACATCCAGGCCAGGTAGCTGGCAAAGGCGCCGATCACGGTTTGTGCCAGCATCGAGCCCCAGGCCATCGCGCTCCAGTCCAGCGACCAGGTCTCACCCAGTGCGAACGAGATCCAGGGCACCGCCACGGCGGTGGTGGCGATTTGGTAGAACAGCAGTTTCTCGGGCGAGATGCGGGTGAGGTTGGTGGCCCGGATCGAGACCGTGGTCAGGCCCCACAAGGCGCCTGCGGCCAGGCCCAGCAGGTCGCCTGTGGCACTGGTTCCGGTGGCTTGCCCCAGGCCTTCGCGCATGGCAAAGACCACGGCCACAAACGCGCAGGCCAGGCCGGTCCACTGCAGGGGGCGCAGGCGTTCGGATTTCACGAACAGCGGCACCAGTGCCGCCACCCAGAAGGGCGAGGTGTACAGAAACACCGTCAGGCGCGAAGCGGCGGTGTGACGCAGCCCCAGGTAAATGCAGGCGAACTCGGCGGCAAACAGGCCGCCCGCCAGCAGCCCGGCCCAGAGGCTGCCATCGCGCTCGAACAGGCGAATGCCACGCACGCGGCACCACACCATGAGCAACACGCAGGCACCAATGCAGCGCAGGCTGGCCTGAAACAATGGGGCCACCTCATTCATGATGGCCTTGACCAGCACCTGCTGCAGGCCCCAGAACATGCAGCACGCCACAAGGATGCCGATGGCCAGCCCGTCCAAGTGGTCTTTGCGTTGGGAGGAAGAAGTCATCGCCGCATTGTGCCGTGCGTGTGCCGGGTGCAGCTGTCGCTCTCAGGGCAGGCGGGCCTGCAAGGGTAACATCCATGCCTTGACTCTTGTGGATTGCCACGCATGTTGTTGCCCCATTTCACCGCGCTGGGCGCGGGCCCGATTGTGTTGTTCCTGCATGGTGCTGGGGGCAGCTACCGCAGTTTTGCCCCACAGGTCGAGCATTTCGCCATTGCCGGTTTCCGGGCCGTGGCCTGGGACATGCCGGGCTACGGCAACAGCACCCCCGTGGAGCCCTATGGTGTGCGGAGCCTGGCGCAAAGCTGTGTGGCCCTGATCGAGGCCTTGCTGCCTGAAGGCGCCACGGGCGCGGCGCGCAGCGTGGCGCTGGTGGGCCACGGCCTGGGCGGCATGGTGGCACAGGAGGTGGTGATGCGTCGCCCCGATCTGGTCAACCGCCTGGTGCTGAGCGGCACCACCAGCCAGGCCGATGCGGTCTGGCGCGATGACGCCGAGGCCCAACTGCAGCAACTCGACAGCGCCGCGCAGGGACACATGGCCCGTTTGACCGAGGCGGTGGTGGCCACACAAATCGGCCCGCTGGCGCTGCCTGAAGGCGTGCAGCTGGCGCGCCACTGCATGGCCCAGGTGTCACCGGTGACCTACCGCCTGGCTTTGCAGGCCCAGGCCAGCTTTGACCGCGAAGCGGCGCTGGCCCACATCCATGTGCCCACGCTGCTGCTCACGGGCGAGCATGACCGCAAGGCCTCTGCCGCCACTGTCGAACGCATGGCCGCGCAGATCGACGGCAGTCGCTGGGTGCAGTTGCCCGGCATTGGCCACCTGCAAAACCTGGAGGCGCCTGATGCGTTCGACGCGCTGGTGCTTGAATTCTTGCGCGAGCCGCGCACCACGCGATTGCATTGACGCGGCTGTATTGATGGAACACCTTTTGCATGTCTGATCAGGATTTTTTCAAGGCCTCATTCACCCGCCGTGAGTGGAGCCGCCGCGCCTTGGTCTTGGCGCTGGCCCCCTGGAGCTTGCCCGCGGCGCAGGCCCAGCTGGCCAGCAGCGGTGATGTGGCCAAAGGCCCGCGCTGGCAGGTGGACCCGTTCAGCCTGGGGGTGGCCAGCGGCCAGCCGCGCCCGGACAGCGTGGTGCTCTGGACCCGTTTGCTGATCGCCGAAGCCGATGCGGCCCACAAGGCCCAGCCGCAGATGGTGTTGTGCGAAGTGTTCGCCGACGAGGCCCTGCGTCAGCCCGTGCGGCAGTGGCGTGTGCAGACCGACGCCAGCCGCGCCCACAGCGTGCATGTGATTGCCACGGGCCTGCAAGCTGGGCGCAGTTATTGGTACCGTTTTGTGTCGGGCAGTGCCAGCAGCCCCGTGGGCCGCACCCGCACCAGCCCGGCTGAAAACGACAGGGTGGCCCAACTGCGCATCGCGCAGACCTCGTGCCAGCATTTTGAGCAGGGCTATTTTGTGGCCCACCGCGAAATAGCCCGGCGTGATGTGGACTTTGTGCTGTTCCTGGGCGACTACATCTATGAGAGCAGCAACCCGCGCTACATGGTGCGCAAGCACATCGGAGGCGTGCCGCAGACGCTCGACGAATACCGTCAGCGCCACGCGCAGTACAAGGGCGATGCCGACCTGCAGGCGTGCCATGCCGCGCACCCCTGGGTCATGACCTGGGACGACCACGAGGTGGTCAACGACTACGCCAACGACCGAGACGTGAAGTTCACCGACCCGCAAGTGTTCCTGCGCCGCCGTGCGGCGGCGTACCAGGCGTACTTCGAGCACATGCCTGTGCGCCTGGGGCCGGACCCGGCACAGCCGCACCAGATGCGCATCCACGACCAGATGCGCTGGGGGCTGCTGGCCGACATCTGGACACTCGACTGCCGCCAATACCGCAGCCACCACGCCTGCCCTGACCCGAACCGTGGCGGCGGCCGTGTGGTGGTGGGCTGCACCGAGTTGCAGGACGCCGAGCGCAGCATGCTGGGGCAGGCGCAAGAGCAGTGGCTGTACCCTGGGCTCATCCAGAGCGCCCGACGCTGGAAGCTGGTGGCGCAGTCCACGCAGATGAGCTCGTCAGGCATCGCCACGCCGCTGGGGCGCAGCAGTTTCACTGACGGTTGGGACGGCTACCCGCTGGCGCGCGAACGCTTTTTGAACACCATCGCGCAGGCGCAACTCAAGGATGTGCTGGTGCTGGGCGGCGATGTGCACATGAACGTGGCGGCCAACCTGCGTGTGCGTCCCAACGATGAGAAGTCGCCCATTGTGGCCAGCGAGATCGTGACCACTTCGATCAGCTCGCGCGGCATGTCCGAGACGCTGCTGGCGCAGATCCGCGAGAACAATCCGGACATCGTGCACGCCCGCTCTGATGAGCGGGGCTACACCTGTGTGGAAGTGCAGGCCTCGGGTGTGCTGACGCAGATGCGCACCACGCCACACCCGGCCGTGCAAGGCAGTCGCCTGCAAACCCAGGCCCAATGGGCGTTGGCCAGTGGCGTGCCGGGTTGGGTGAAGGCCTGACTGAGGGACTTGCGCGTCAGCGCACCAGCAGCACGGGCACCTTGCTCAGTGCCAGCACCTGTGTGGCCACGGAGCCCATCACCAGGTTGCCCAAGGCGCTGTGGCCATGCGAGCCCAGCACCACCATGTCGAATTTGCCGCTCTCGGCTGTTTTGGCAATGACCTCGCCAGCATGACCGACCTTGGACAGGCTCTTGGCGTCAATGCCGTGGCGCAACAGGAACTTCACCACCGGGCCGAGCACCTTTTCGGATTCTTCACGGTGGTAGGTGTCGACTGCTTCCTTGCCCACCACACTGCGGGCATGCGCCGGCAACTGAGGTTGCACGGTCAACAGCGTGAAGCGGTGCGAGGTGCTGAACAACTCCTCGTGCGTGGTCAGGTAGGCCAGCATTTTCTTGGTGTATTCGCTTCCGTCGACGGCCAGCAGGATTTTCATGGGGAGGCTCCTTGTGTTTGAGGCATAAGGATACATTCACTTCAGAGTCCTTTTGCTTGCCGGGATTTGATACCAGTCAAGTTTTGCGTGACCGGGCGTCTGTCTCAGATGGCGACGGTGCGTTGGGCCACAAAACCCAGGTGCTCGTTTTTCTTGTCGTAGCCGCGGGGGTTGGCCACCACACGGCAGCCCGCGTGCTCATAGTCGCTGGGGCAGTGCAGATGGCCGTGCAGCCACAGCTTGGCCTGTGCCAGCAGCGGGTCCAGTGCGTTGCAAAAGCCGGCCGTACCAGGCACCAGACCGTAGCGCGGATCGCTGCTGCGCAAGCTGGGCGCAAAGTGCGTGACCACCACCGTGTCGCCTTCAAACGGCGTGTTCAGTGTGTGCTGCAGCCAGGCCTGGCACACCAGGGCCTGCTCGCGCATCTGCGGCGCCAGCCAGGGCTCGCCAGCGCGTGTGGTGCCGGTCTTGCGCAGGTAGTAGTTGGCAGCGCGAAATGCCTTGTCGCGCGCCTTGAGCTGGCGCGTGTACTGGCTGTTGGGGTGGTGGAAGTGCGCGGGGAACTTGCTTGACGCCGGGTCGGGCAAGGCCTGACCCGCGAGCGGCCCCAGCGCATCAAAGTCGGTCCACAGCGTGCTGCCCACAAAGCGCACACCGGCGAGCGTCACCACCTCGCGTTCCAGCCAGGTGATGTCCAGCGCCTCGCAGGTGCTGCGCAGCCGCGCGTGGGCTTCGTCGAAGTCCATGCCGTCGTACTCGTGGTTGCCGGGCACAAACAACACCGGCGTGGGCCAGCCGTGCCGGGGTGAAAACCGCTCCAGCCCGAAATGCGCGTCGCCTTGTGCCTGCAAGGCCGAACCGGCCTGGTAGGAGCCGATGTCCCCGGCCAGCACCAGCACATCGGCTCCGGGCGCAGGTTCGGCCACAAAGTCCGGGTGCGTCTCCAGGTGCAAATCCGACAGCAGCTGGATGTTCATGCCATGCCCTCTTGCCCAAACGCTTCGCGTGCGACCTGCAGCAGCGCCTCGCGCAGCCACTGGTGGGCACTGTCGTGCTGCACCCGGCGGTGCCACAGCGCCTGCACATGCACGGGCGGCACATCGAGCGGCAACTCGTGCAGCACCAACTGGTCGGCCATGCCCGTGGTGGGCACAAAGTGACGGGGCAGCACCGTGAGCAGGTCCGAGTTCACCACCACGCGGCCCGCCGTGAAAAACTGGTTCACCGTCAGCACGATGCGCCGCTGGCGGCCGATGGAAGCGAGTGCTTCGTCCACAAAGCCATAAGGCCGCCCGGAAAAGCTCACCAGCAGGTGGCGCGCTGCGCAATAGGCGTCGAGCGTGAGTGGCTGCTCGGCCAACGGGTGGCCGCGCCGCATCACGCAGACGTATTCCCCGGCGTACAGGTGCTGGTGCCCGAAGGTGATCGCCTCGCCCGCCTGGGCGCGGGCCGTCAGGTCGGTCAACACCGCCGGGAAGTAGCCCAGTGCCATATCGGCCACCCCATCGGCCAGCAGCTGGCGCGGGTCACGCGTGGTCAGTGGCACCACACGCAGCGACACGCCGGGTGCGGCCTGCTCCAGGCGGCTGGCCAGGCCGCCCATCAGCTCGGCGGCCGTGGCATCGGCCATGCCCAGCACAAAGGTGTTGCTGGCCTGGCCGGGCTCAAAGACGCTGGGCACGATGGCCGACTCCAGCTGGCGCAGCGCCTCGCGCACGCTGGGCCACAGCGCCACGGCGCGCGGTGTGGGGGCCAACCCCTGGCCTTGCCGGCGCACCAGCTCGTCGCCCAAGGTGTCCCGCAAACGGCGCAAGGCGTTGCTCACGGCAGGCTGGGTCAGAGACAGGTTGTGCGCCGCCCGGGTCAGACTGCGTTCGGCCATGACTTCGTCAAAGACCCGAAGCAGGTTCAGATCCAGAGAGCGGAAAGACAGGGTGGGTGCAGCGTTCATGGGTTATTCATCACCAATGTGAATGATACACATCATGAATATAAAGTTGAACAACACGGGTATTAACCCTAATATTCGTTCCATGGTTTTGTTAACTTGAATTCGCAAAACTGGAAATCAATCACAAGGGAAGAAAAAATGAACGCCTCCACACACACCTCCATGAACCCACTGGCGCAGGCGCAAAAGCCCGCCACCTCCTCCAAAGCCCTGGCCAGCTTGCTGCTGGGCGCGGGCGTGGCCACTTTGGTGGTCATGGCCGACCAGCTCATGGAGCCTTGGGCCGAGAGCCATGTGATCGCCGGCTGGATCGCCCTGTGGGCCGTGGCTGTGGTCGCCATCGCGGCGTTGCGTGGTCTGTCGCGCCATCTGGCGCAAAGCGTCATGCAGGGCCTGGACGGCTGGTCTGCCGACGTGGCCCAGCGCCGTTCGGATCGCCGCCTGTGGGCCATGGCCCAAGGCGACAGCCGCCTGATGTCCGACCTGCAAGCCGCCTTTGACCGCGCAGACAAGGAAGACGCCCCTGCCCAGGACGTGGTGGCCCTGAGCCATCGCCGCGCCGCCCGCATCGTGCGCAACCGCCTGCACTACATCTGAGCATTCAGACGCTGTCAGCAAGCCAGCCACCTTCGGGTGGCTTTTTTGTTGCCTGACAGACGGTAGAGGGCTGTGCATGGGTCATGTCTGGTGATTTGAAATAAGTACCATGGAATACATTTATGGCATTTGAAAGGTATTTATGAGCAAAAAATTGGCCATGATCTCTTGCGTGGCGGTTGTGGTGACGGCCTGTTCAACGGCATCGCAGAACATTTCCGGCGAGTACATCTCGCCAGTCCAGTACCAGGGCTACGACTGCCAGCAACTGGCGCAGGAGTCGACCCGCATCCTGGTCAGGGTCAAGCAACTGGGTGTGCGCCTGGACCAAGCTGCACAGAACGACAGAGCCATCGGCGTGGTGGGCGCCGTGCTGTTCTGGCCTGCGCTGTTTGCGCTGGGTGGGACCAAACAACAGGAGGCGGAATATGCCAGGCTCAAGGGCGAATACGAAGCGACCAGCCAGATGCAGATTCAGAAGAAATGCGGGTCATCCACGCCAGCACAGGCGGGCAGTGCGGTGAACGTGGACAAGGATTTTGCGGAGGTGAGCGATGTGGACGCCGTGCCTTATCTGGATGAACGCGGTCGCCAGGGCTACCGTGATTGGTTGACCAAGCCCCATCCGCGCGCTTTTGTGATGGCCCCCAACGGCACCTGGAACGCGACCTGGGGCAACCCTGCAGTTCAAGCCGACGAAAGCCCGGACGCCACGCAACGTGCCTTGAGCCGCTGCGAAAAGCGGGCACAAGGCTGCAAGATCTACGCCGTTGACCGGCGTGTGGTCTGGGTGTCTGGTCAATAAAAAAAACCGCCCCGGTTTGTGGCCGGGGCGGTTTCAAGACTCGGCGCCGGGTGGGCGCTGAATCTGATCTTGTGAAGCGCTTCAGGCGGCCAGACGGGCTTCCAGCGCGGCCTTGGTGTCCAGCAACGCCTTGGGCAGGTGGAACGCCAGTTGGGCAAAGTGATCGTCGTGCAGCTTGAACTCGGCTTGCCAGGCGGCTTTGTCGATGCTGGTCACGGACTTGAACTGCTCGGCGCTGAATTCGATGCCGTTCCAGTTGATTTCGCCGTAAGTGGGTGCCACGCCGAACATGGTTTCTTCGCCCGTGGCTTTGCCTTCGAGGCGGTCGATCATCCACTTGAGCACGCGCATGTTGTCGCCGTAGCCTGGCCACACGAAGGAGCCGTCTTCGCCTTTGCGGAACCAGTTCACGCAGTACATGGCGGGCAACTTGTGGCCAGCGGCCTGGGCCTTGGCACCGGTGTCCAGCCAGTGCTGGAAGTAGTCGCTCATGTTGTAGCCGCAGAACGGCAGCATGGCGAAGGGGTCGCGGCGCACCACGCCTTGTGCGCCAAAGGCGGCAGCGGTGGTTTCAGAGCCCATGGTCGCGGCCATGTAGACGCCTTCGGTCCAGCTGCGCGCTTCGGTCACCAATGGCACAGTGGTCGAGCGGCGGCCGCCGAACATGAAGGCGTCGATTGGCACGCCAGCGGCGTCGTCCCAGGCGGGGTCCAGTGCGGGGTTGTTGGTCGCAGCCACAGTAAAGCGGGCGTTGGGGTGGGCGGCTTTTGCACCGGTTTCCTTGGCGATCTGGGGTGTCCAGTCCTTACCTTGCCAGTCGATCAAATGGTCGGGCAGCTTGCCAGTGTCCTTTTCCATGCCTTCCCACCACACGTCGCCATCGTCGGTCAGGGCCACGTTGGTGAAGATCACGTCCTTGTGCAGGCTCAGCATGCAGTTGGGGTTGGTCTTCATGTTGGTGCCGGGGGCCACGCCGAAGTAACCGGCTTCGGGGTTGATGGCGTACATCTTGCCGTCGGCATGGGGCTTGACCCAGGCGATGTCGTCGCCGATGGTGGTCACGCTCCAGCCTTCAAAGGCCTTGGGTGGCACCAGCATCGAGAAGTTGGTCTTGCCGCAGGCGCTGGGGAAAGCCGCTGCGACGTGGTACTTCTTGCCTTCAGGGTTGGTCACGCCCAGGATCAGCATGTGCTCGGCCAGCCAGCCCTGGTCACGGCCCATGTTGGAGGCGATGCGCAGCGCAAAGCACTTCTTGCCCAGCAGCGCGTTGCCGCCGTAGCCCGAACCGTAAGACCAGATCTCACGCGTCTCGGGGTAGTGCACGATGTACTTGGTGGTGGGGTTGCACGGCCAGCTGGTGCTGTCTTTCTGGCCCGCCGCCAGAGGCGCGCCCACGGTGTGCATGCAGGGCACGAACTCGCCGTCGGTGCCCAGCACATCGAACACGGCCTTGCCCATGCGGGTCATGATCTTCTGGTTGACGGCCACGTAGGCGCTGTCGGTCAGCTCGATGCCGATGTGGCTGATGTGCGAGCCCAGAGGCCCCATCGAGAAAGGCACCACGTACATGGTGCGGCCAGCCATGCAGCCGTCAAACAGGGGCTGCAGCGTGGCGCGCATCTGCGCGGGTTCCATCCAGTTGTTGGTGGGGCCGGCGTCTTCTTTTTTGGCCGAGCAGATGTAGGTGCGGTCCTCCACGCGGGCCACGTCCGACGGGTCAGAGCAAGCCAGGAAAGAGTTGGGGCGCTTGGCGGGGTTGAGCTTCTTGAAGGTGCCCGCAGCGACCAGTTCGGCGCACAGGCGGTCGTATTCTTCTTGTGAGCCGTCACACCAGTAAATGTTGGCGGGCTTGCACAGGGCGGCCATTTCGGCGACCCAGGCGATCAGTTTCGCGTTCTTGACGTACGCGGGTGTGTTCAGGTTCAGGCCCTGCATCACGGGTGAGTTCATGGGGAAGCTCCAAAGTTTGAAATCGTCTTTTCAAAAGACCTGAGCAGACCCTTTGAGAAAACGACCGCGCTGCTGACATACTCCTGTCATCAGCCCCCTGTAACAGCGTGGTAACCGACCGGGAACCCGATTTTAGGGAGGCCACCCCAACCGTGCCTGTCAAAAGCCTGAAAAACTATGCAAAAAATGCATGACTTTATGCGGAACCTGTTTTTGCGGGTCCGTATGCCCAGTGGGAGGCGCACTGCGCTGCTGGCCTGGGGCGTCGTCGCAGCGGGGGCGTCGACCGCTGTGCAAGCTCAAACAGCCCCGGCCAGTCCGCTCAAAGTGGCTGCAGCTGCCAATCTGAAGTTTGTACTGGCTGACATTGAAGCCCAATACAGGCAACAAACAGGTCAGATGGTGCAGATCAATTTCGGGGCGTCGGTGCCGTTGGCCCGGCAGATCCAGCAAGGCCTGCCAGTGCAGCTGTTCATTTCGGCGGACGAAGAGCAGGTGGACTGGTTGCAGCGCCAGGGCTTGACCCAGGACGGCGGCCAGCGCTATGCCATCGGGCGGCTGGCGCTGATCAGCCTCCAGACCCACCCGGTGGCCAAAGCGGCCAGCCCCGATGCCGCATTGCGCGCCCTGGCTCCAACCGACAAACTGGCGCTGGCCAATCCCCAGCTGGCACCTTATGGCCTGGCGGCGCAGCAGGTGTTGCAGAAAATGGGTTTGTGGCCCAGCCTGCAAAAGCAGGTGGTGCTCGGCGAGAACATCGGTCAGGCCACCCAGTACGTGCTCACGGGCGCCGCGCCGCTGGGCTTCACCGCCTATGCGTTGATGCTGGCGCCCGAAACCGCAGGCCGCCTCAAGGTCTGGCCGGTGCCGTCAGAGTGGCACATGCTTTTGAATCAGCGCTTGGTGCTGCTCAAAGGTGCCAGCCCGCAGGCGCAGGCTTTTCGGGATTACCTGCTGGGCCCGCAAGCCAGGGCCCTGTTCCTGAAGCACGGCTATGCCCTGCCACAATGAGCCTCTTTTGATATGACCCTCTGAGCCTTCATGGATTGGTCTGCCCTTCAGGTTTCCCTGCTGCTTGCTGCCTTGACCACGCTGCTCCTGTTGCCGCTGGGCCTGGCGCTGGCGCGCTGGCTGGCGGTCACGACCTGGGCCGGGCGCCCGCTGGTGGAGGCCTTGCTGCTGCTGCCCTTGCTGCTGCCACCCACCGTGATGGGTTTTTATTTTCTGGTGGCGCTGGGGCAAGGCAGCACGCTGGGTGCCTGGCTGGTCGGCCACTGGGGCGTGCGGCTGGTGTTCAGCCTGCAAGGCCTGCTGCTGGTGAGCGTGCTGGTCAACCTGCCTTTCATGGTGCAGCCGATTCAGCGCGCCTTTGCCGCTGTGCCGCACAGCCTGCGTGAGGCGGCCTGGGTGTCGGGTCTGTCGGCCTGGCAAACCTTCTGGCGGGTCGAGTTGCCACTGGCCTGGCCGGGCCTGCTGGCGGGCATGGCGCTCACGGTGGCGCACACGCTGGGCGAGTTTGGCGTGGTGCTCATGGTGGGCGGCAACATCCCGGGCGAGACGCGCACGCTGTCGGTCTCGCTGTACGACAAGGTGCAGGGGCTCGAGTTGCAGTCGGCCCACGTGATGGCGCTGGCGCTGGTGGCCGCTTCGGTGCTGGCGCTCACGGTGGTGCTGGCTTTTGACCGCATCGGGCAGCGCCACCGCGCCCTGCAGGAGCGTTGATGAGCGGCTTGTCTGTGCGCCTGCAGTCCCGTGCGCCGATCCGGCTGCAGGCCGAATTCGACTGCGCGCCGGGCGAGCTGGTGGCGCTGGTGGGCCCGTCGGGCAGCGGCAAGACCAGCTTGCTGCGGGCAATGGCCGGCTTGTGGTCTGCACCCGATCTGCAAGGCCGGATTGTTTGCGCTGGCCAGTCCTGGCTGGACACCGCGGCTGGTGTGCGCGCCCGCCCACAGCAGCGGCGTGTGGGACTGGTGTTCCAGCATTACGCCCTGTTTCCACACATGGACGTGCTGGCCAATGTGGCCCTGGCGGCCGGTGCGGCCTGGTCCACTCAGGCGCTGACCGGTTTGCTCGAACGTTTGGGCCTGTCGGGTCTGCTGCAGCGCAGACCCGCGCAATTGTCGGGCGGGCAGCAGCAGCGTGTGGCGCTGGCGCGTGCCCTGGTGCGGGTCATGCCCGCGCCCGCGCCCGCGCCCGGGCAGGGGCCGGAGGCCGCGTCGGGTGTGCTGTTGCTCGATGAACCCTTTTCTGCGGTAGACGCACCCACCCGCCAGACCCTGTACCGGGAGCTGGCCGCCTTGCGCCAGCAGGTGGCGGTGCCCATGGTGCTGGTGACGCATGACCTGCACGAAGCCCGCCGCCTGGCCGACCGGGTGGTGATCATGGACGCGGGCGAAACCCTGCAGACCGGCACGCCCGAGCGCGTGTTTGCCAGCCCGCGCAACGCCCGCGTGGCCGAGCTGGTGGGCATCCAGAACCATTACAAGGGCCGGTTTTTCAAGCACGCGCCGGGCTGGGGGCGTCTGGCCTGGCAGGGCGAGCGTGGCCAGATCGATGTGCGCGTGATCGACAAGAACAAGATCGACGAGGGCATGCCCGTGACCTGGGTGCTCAACGGCGAAGGGGTCGATGTGCTGCCGCACGACGCTCCAGCCAGCCACGATCCACACGTCAACCGCCTGCGCTGCCAGCTGCGCGAGGTGCTGCCGCTGGGTGAGATCAGCCTGTGCACGCTGGCACCGGAGGGCTTGCCTGACCAGCAGATCACCCTGAACCTGAGCGGGCGGGTGTTGCACCGCCTGGATGTGGGCCCGGGCCAGTGGGTGCAGCTGGAGCTGGCGCCCGAGGCGCTGCACATCATGCCTGTGCGTTAGCACGCCAAGCGGTTGCGCTGAGCCCCAGCAGCAGGCACAAAAAAACCCGCCAAGGCGGGTTTTTTGCTGGGGCCTGAAGGATCAGGCCATGAACACGGCGATGAAGGCCAGCAGGAAGATCAGCAGGGCACCGACGACGGGGATCACCACCGGGATGTGCTTGACCACGGCTTCGACCGGATCGTTGGACGCTTGTTCGTTGTGAGCAGACATGGTGTACCTCAAACTCTGTGATGGCCGCTATTGTAGCCAATCGGGTGTTTCGCCCGCCTGACAGGGCTGCAGCCTTGTTTCTGGGTTCATTCCCCGACGATCTTGCGCTCGCGGATCACCCGGCCCCACATGGCTGTTTCGCTGGCCATGTAGCGGGCCAGTTCGTCCCGGCTCCCGGGCATCGGGGTGAGGCCATGTTTGTTCAGCTGCTCGACCACGTCGGGGGTGGTCAGCACCTTGACCAGTTCGGTGTTCCAGCGGTCCAGAACGGGCTTGGGCACCTTGGACGAGGTGACAAAGGCATACCAGTTGGTGGCATTGAAACCTGCAAAGCCAGACTCGGCCACGGTGGGCACCTTGGGCAGGGCCGACAGACGTTGTGCGCCCGTGCTGGCCAGCGGGATCAGCTTGCCCGCCTCGATGTGCGGTGCCGCGGTGGCCATGGTGGCAAACCAGCCGGTCACGCGTCCGGCCAGCACGTCCTGCAAGGCCGCGGCGCCGCCTTTGTAGGGGACATGCAAAGTGTCCAGGTTGCCCATGTCGTTGAGGAGTTCGCCCGCCAGGTGCGAAGCCGAACCCGGCCCGGTGGAGGCGAAGGTCAGCTTGCCGGGGTTCTTGCGGGCGGTGGCGACGAAATCGGCAAAGGTCTTGATGCCTGCGCCCGGGTGGACCACCAGCACGTTGGGAAAGTTCACCGCCATGGTCAGGGGCGCCAGATCCTTGACCGGGTCGTAGGGCAACTTCATCATGTGCGGCGCGATCGTGAGCGGCCCCACCGAGCCCAGCAATATGACGCTGCCGTCGGTTGGGCCCGTGGCCGTGAACTGGTGTGCGATGTTGCCACCGGCTCCTGCCTTGTTCTCGACCGTGACCGAGACGCCCAGGTTCTCGCCCAGCCGCTTGGCGATGATGCGCGCGCCCGTGTCGGCTGCGCCGCCCGCCACAAAACCCACCACCATGGTGATGTTCTTCTTGGGCGGGAACTCTTGCGCCCAAGCCTTGGGCGCTTGCATGCCTAAAGCGCTTGCCAGCAAGCCGGTGCAGGCCAGCAGGATGTTGCGCTTTGTACAGGAGAGGGATAGGAGATGTTTCATGGGGATATTCTGATCAAAAATTCAGATGACGGCTCGGAGGACTTGTGCAGTATCGATGATGAGCGGAAGCAGCTTTTTAACGATCAATTCTTCACTCCAGATGGATGACTGCAAGGTCATGCTCAATGCAGCCTTGCATTCTCCATGTCGGTCCCGCAACGGGACGGCCACACCGGTGAGCCCCTGATCGAGGTTGCCAACGGAGATGCAATGGTTGTTCTTGCGTGCAGCCATGACGATTTTTTCAAACTTCCTGGGCGTTAAAACGGCGTTCGAGTTGAACGTTGAAAACTCGTGAGTCGCAATCCATGCTTTCAAACTGGCATCGTCCAGGGTAGACAGAATGGCAGGCCCGGCCCCGACAACGTGCGCTGAAACCCGTGCACCAGCATAGAAACCAATAGACACCACCCGCGGACTGTTGCTTCGGGCAACGTACACCAGTTCATGGCCATCCAGAACAGAGACGTTGACGGTTTCCCCAGAAGACATGGCCAAGCGCTGAATGAAAGGCTGAACCAGTCGCGGCAGCCGGGCCCCGTCCAGATAACCTTGGCCAAGCCTCAAAACGCGGGGTGTGAGCCAGTAAAACTTGCCGTCTGTATCGGCGTATCCGAAGTGGCACAGATTGAGCAGATAACGTCGCGCGGCCGTTCTTGGAATGCCTGTTCTTTCGGCAACCTGTGTCACCGTCATGCGGCCATATTCGTCATTGAAGGCCTCAATGACAGCCAGAGCACGACCGACACCCGAGATCAAATCTCCGGGATCGATCGGAAAGTCTTTGCTGCTCGGCTTGGAAATCAGGGCAGATGCACTAGGGGAAACCATGGTTTTCACCGCCTTTCGGTTGGAATTGTCCGTTATTCGGTCAAAGAAAGAAAGCGGGTGATTGAAAGGACGACGTCGAGCACATAAAGTTCCGATCAACCATTCTTTCAATCACGACCGGAGACACCCCATGAACAAACTGCGCCGCATCCTCTCGCTGTCACTGCTGACCGCAGCGAGTGCATCCACAGGCCTGATTCACGCTGCTGACTTTGAAGCACGCACCGTGAAATTCCCTTCTGCCAGCAACAAGGGGCATCCTCAGGTTCAGGGTGTGGAAAAGTTCGCCGAGTTGATGGCCAAAAAAACCAATGGCAAATTCAAAGTGCAGGCCTTTCCTGGCGGTACATTGGGTCCCGATTTGCAGACCGTCTCGGCCATGCAGGGCGGTACGGTGGAAATGACCGTCATGAATGCCAGTTTGCTGGCGGGTGTCGCCAAAGAAATGGCGATCTTCGATTTCCCTTTCATGTTCAACAACGCACGTGAGGCCGATGCTGTATCGGATGGTCCCGTGGGTAAAAAGCTGCTCGACAAATTGCAGGAGCGGGGTCTGATCGGCTTGGCCTATTGGGATCTGGGCTTCCGTCAAGTGCACACCGGCAAGAAGCCCATCGCCAAGGCCGATGACTTCAAGGGGATCAAGATGCGCGTGATTCCTACCCCGATCTATGTCGACTTCATGAAGTCGTTGGGTGCATCACCTGTGCCCATGCCGTTCACCGAGACCTACACCGCGCTGGAACAGGGGGCCATTGATGGCATGACCAACCCACTGCTGAACATCCTGGATGGCAAGTATGACGAAGTCTCGAAGTACCTGACCATCACCAACCACATGTACACACCTCAAGCGGTTGTGGTGGGCAAGAAGTTCTGGGACAAGCTGACGGCTGAAGAGCAAAAACTGATGCGTGAAAGTGCCCAGGAAACGGCGGTTTATCAGCGCAAGATTGCACGCGAAGAAGCCACCAAGGTGCTGGCTGAGCTCAAGAAAAAGGGCATGACTGTTTTTGAGCTGTCTCCTGAAGAAATTGCCAAATTGCGAGAGCGTTCCAAACCCGTGATTGACAAGTACACCAAAGAGCTTGGCCCGATCGTGGATGAAATGTACGCGGCAGTGGATAAAGCGCGCAAAGCCAAGTAATTCAGGAAATGTTTGCATCCCGGAGCGGCGCAAAGCCGCTCCAATGCCTTTGAATGTCCGAGCGACAGCGAGCAAAGGCCCGCATGACGGTGTTCACATCAACGCATAAGTCGTGCTGGCCCTGAACACGCTCTTGCCGTCGTCGGCACCACGCAGGTCGATCTCGCCAAAGGCCATGCTCTTGCCGGCACGCAGCACACGGGCGGTGATCAGGGCGTCCTGACCCGACAGGGGCTTGAGGAAGGTGCTCGACAGCTGCACTGTGCTGCAAGGCTTGAAGCTGCCGAAGTGGCTGATCAGCGCCAGCACCATGGCCGTGTCGGCAGCGGCCATCATGGCCTGCCCGCACAGCATGCCGCCCACGCGTGACAGCTGGTCGCTTTGCGGCAGGCGCAGGGTGGCTTCACCGGGGCCGAAACTCTCCACGCGCAGGTTCAGGGTCTGAACCCAGGGGGCAAACAAATCGGACAGGGCTTGTTGCAATTGCTCAGTGGTGACTTCGGTGGGGCTCATGGTGCGCAGCGGGTGGCTTGGATGCGTGCATTTTGACCGAGAGCGCTGCGCGTGCAGTCTCGTGCGCGCCTGCACAGCGCCGCCGGCCTCTAGGCAGGCCCAAGCGTCTGCGATAAGGTTTGTGCCAGGTTCCCACACAAGGCCATCACCATGACACATGCAGAAGTTCAGGTCAGCCACCAAGGTCCGGTCACCCTGGTGTCGATCAACCGCCGCGAGGCGCGCAATGCGGTGGACCGCATCACCGCGCAGCAACTGGCCGATGCGTTTCGCGCGTTCGATGCAGACCCCGAATCGGCCGTGGCGGTGCTGCACGGTGAGCACGGCACCTTTTGTGCCGGGGCCGATCTGAAAGCCCTGAACGACGACGCCCGCCGCAACCGCCTGGACACGCAAGGCGATGGCCCTATGGGCCCCTCGCGCATGCTGCTGTCCAAGCCCGTGATTGCTGCCGTCAGCGGCCATGCGGTGGCGGGTGGCCTGGAGCTGGCGCTGTGGTGCGACCTGCGCGTGGTCGAACAATCGGCGGTGCTGGGCGTGTTCTGCCGCCGCTTTGGCGTGCCCCTGATCGACGGCGGCACGGTGCGCCTGCCGCGCCTGATCGGGTTGTCGCGTGCGCTTGACCTGATCCTGACCGGGCGCGCGGTGGACGCCCAGGAGGCCCTGGCCATGGGCTTGGCCAACCGCGTGGTGCCCGATGGCGAGGCGCTGCAGTCTGCGCTGGCGCTGGCCGAGCAGCTGGCCGCGCTGCCGCAAACCTGTCTGCGCAACGACCGCCGCTCGGCTTACGAGCAGTTCGGCATGGGCCTGGACGAGGCGCTGACGCACGAATTCGCGCTGGGCCTGCAGACCCTGGCCAGCGGCGAGGCCTTGCGTGGGGCACGCCTGTTCGAGTCGGGCGCAGGGCGCGGCGGCCAGAAGCTCTGACGAGGGGAAACCGTCGATTGACAAAGCCGCCGGGGCTGTGCACACTGCAACAAAGCAAGTGCTTGGTTGATTAATCGCTTGCCTGTTTTTCAGGCAAGCGATGGCACCCCATGGAGACGGCATGACGTACAAAAGTGTGTTCCGCCCCGGCCTGTTTGATGGCCAGGCGGTGATCGTGACGGGCGGTGGCTCGGGCATCGGGCGCTGCACCGCGCACGAACTGGTCAGCCTGGGCGCGCGGGTCGCGTTGGTCGGGCGCAAGATCGAAAAACTCCAGGCCGTGCAGGCCGAAATCGCGGCGGTGGGCGGCGTGTCCTCGATCCATGTGTGTGACATCCGCGAAGAGGCTCAGGTGCAGGCCACCGTGGCCGACGTGCTGGCCGCACACGGGCGCATCGACGGCCTGGTCAACAACGCCGGAGGCCAGTTCCCCTCGCCGCTTGAAAAAATCAGCGCCAAGGGCTGGGACGCGGTGGTGCGCAACAACCTCACCGGCGGCTTCCTGATGGCGCGCGAGGCCTACAACCAATGGATGGCGCAGCACGGTGGGGCCATCGTCAACATCATTGCCGACATCTGGATGGGCATGCCCAGCATGGGCCACTCGGGTGCGGCGCGGGCGGGCATGCTCAACTTCACCGAAACCGCTGCGCTCGAATGGGGCCCGGTGCGGGTCAACGCGGTGGCACCGGGCTGGATCGCGTCCAGCGGCATGGACCAGTACCCGCCCGAGATGGGGCCGCTGATCCGCGGCATGGGCAAGATGGTGCCTGTGCAGCGTATGGGCACCGAAAGCGAGGTTTCGGCTGCCATTGTCTTTTTGCTGTCCGAGGCAGCGGCCTTTGTCTCGGGTGCCTGTCTGCGTGTGGACGGCGCAGCACCCAACGCCAAGCGCGTCTGGCCCGAGGTGGGCAAGGGCGGCAAAACGGCGGCCTTCAATGGCTTTCACCTGGCCACCACGCCGCGTGTGCTCAAGGACGCGCCATGAACGCCAACAAGGAACACATGCTGGCGATGATCGCGCAGTGGCGCGGCATCGAAGAGCGCACGCGTGCGCGCAGCGCACAGGCTGGCCCGCTGTACGCCAAGCGCGGTCAGTTGCTGCCGCGCGAGCGGGTGCAGCGCCTGCTGGACCCGGGCACGCCCTTTCTCGAACTCTCGTCGCTGGCGGGCTGGTTGCAGGACACCCCTGACCCGGACAAGTCCACCGCAGGCGGCGGGCAGATCGTGGGCATCGGCCTGGTCTCGGGCACGCGGGTGCTGGTCGTGGCCGACGACGGCGGCATCGACGCCGGGGCCTTGCAGCCCATGGGTCTGGAAAAGTTCCAGCGTGCGCAGCAGATCGCGCTCGACAACGGCCTGCCCTTTGTGCACCTCGTCGAGTCGGCCGGGGCCAACCTGCTGCAGTACAAGGTCGAGCAGTTCATCCACGGCGGTCGTAATTTTTACAACCTGACGCGCCTGTCGGCGGCGGGCATTCCGGTGATTGCAGTGGTGCACGGGCCGTCCACCGCAGGCGGCGCGTACATGACGGGCCTGTCGGACTACGTGATCATGGTGCGCGGGCGCGGGCGCGCTTTCCTGGCCGGGCCGCCGCTCCTGAAGGCGGCCACGGGCGAAGTGGCCGATGACGAAACCCTGGGCGGTGCCGACATGCACGCGGGTGTGTCGGGCCTGGCCGAGTACGTGGCCGAAGACGATGCACACGGCATCGGCATGGCGCGCGAACTGGTGGCGTCGCTGGGCTGGCAAGCGCAAGGCACGGTCTGGCCCGATGGCCCGGTGCCCTTGCAGGACCCCGAAGGTTTGCTCGACCTGTTCTCACCCGACCTCAAGACCCCGGTGGACATGCGGGAGGTGATTGCCCGCATCGTCGACGCCTCGGCCTTTCTGGAATTCAAGGAGGCGTACGGCAGCGCCACGGTGTGTGGCCACGCGTCCATTGCCGGGCAGCGCGTGGGCATCGTCACCAACAACGGTCCGATCGACCCGGCAGGCAGCACCAAGATCACCCACTTTGTGCAGTCCTGTGACCAGAGTGGTTTGCCCATCGTGTGGCTGCAAAACACCACCGGTTTCATTGTGGGCAAGGACGCCGAGCAGGCGGGCATGATCAAGCACGGCTCCAAGCAGATCCAGACGCTGTCGAACGTGCGCGTGCCGCAGATCACCATCCAGTGCGGGGCCTCGTTCGGTGCCGGCAACTACGGCATGTGCGGACGCGGCTTTGGCCCGCGCTTTCTGTTTGTCTGGCCCAATGCGCGCACCGCCGTCATGGGTCCACAGCAGGCGGCAGGCACCATGGGCATCGTGCTCGAAGACGCCGCCCGCCGCAAAGGCGAAGAACCCGACCGCGCGAAATTGCAGTCCTTGCAGGACAAGATCGTGCAGACCTTCGAGCGGCAGATGAGCGCCTTCTACACCTCCGGCATGTTGCTCGACGACGGCGTGATCGACCCGCGCGACACGCGCCGCGTACTCGCACTCACGCTCAAGATTTGCGCCGAAGCCGAACAGAAAAACCTGCGCCCCATGCAGTACGGCGTGGCACGCCCCTGACCCATTGCAGCCCATTTGACGAGGAAACCCGCCATGCAACTGACCCATGAACACGAAGAGCTCAAGCGCAACCTCAAGCGCTTCATCGACGACGAAATCAACCCGCATGTGGACGAATGGGAAAAAGCCGAAATCTTTCCCGCCCACGAAGTCTTTAAGAAGCTGGGCACGCTCGGTTACCTGGGGCTGACCAAACCCGAGGCCTATGGCGGCTCGGGCCTCGACTACTCGTACTCGGTGGTGATGGCCGAAGCGCTGGGCCACATCAACTGCGGGGCTTTGCCCATGGCCATTGGCGTGCAAACCGACATGTGCACCCCGGCGCTCGCGCGCTTTGGCTCGGACGCCTTGCGCGCCGAGTTCCTGGCGCCCGCCATTGCGGGCGACATGGTGGGTTGCATCGGTGTGTCCGAGCCGGGCGCTGGCTCGGACGTGGCCTCGGTCAAGACCACCGCCCGCAAGGACGGCGACGACTACATCATCAACGGCGGCAAGATGTGGATCACCAACAGCCTGCAGGCCGACTGGATGTGCCTGCTGGCCAACACGTCCGATGGCCCGGCTCACAAAAACAAGAGCCTGATCATGGTGCCGATGAACACGCCCGGCATCACGGTGGCCAAGAAGATCCGCAAGATCGGCATGATGGCCAGTGACACGGGCCTGATCCACTTTGACGATGTGCGCGTGCCCCAGCGCAACCGCATTGGCGAAGAAGGCATGGGCTTCACCTACCAGATGCAGCAGTTCCAGGAAGAGCGCCTGTGGTGCGCGGCCAATGCCATCCAGTCGCTCTCCAACTGCATCGAGCAGACCATTGAATACACAGGCGAGCGCTCGCTGTTTGGCAAGGCGGTGCTCGACAACCAGAGCGTCCATTTCAAACTGGCCGAGCTCAAGACCGAAGTCGAAGCCCTGCGTGCCCTGACCTACATGGCCACCGAACACTACCTGGCGGGCAAGGATGTGACCGAGTGGGCGTCGATGGCCAAGCTCAAGGCCGGGCGCCTGATGCGCACCGTGCCCGACGCCTGCCTGCAGTACTGGGGCGGCATGGGCTTCACCTGGGACAACCTGGTCTCGCGTCTGTACCGCGATGGCCGCCTGGCCTCCATCGGCGGCGGTGCCGACGAGGTGATGCTGGGCATCATCTGCAAGTACATGCACACCCTGCCCAAAGCCCGTTGAGCCATGTTGCGCATTGAACGAAATGGCGTGTGGCAGGTCCTGTGGCTCGATGCCCCGGCCAGCCGCAACGCGCTGAGCGACGCCATGGTCAGCGGCCTGCGCCAGGCCCTGGACGATGCCGCCACCGACCCGACCTTGCGTGCTGTGCTGCTGCGCGGCGCGGGCGGCACCTTTTGCGCGGGCGGTGACTTCAGCCGCTTTCGCAGCCTGATGGCCGAGCCTGCACCTGCGCAAGGCCCCGACCCGATCGCGGTGTTCAACCGCGCCTTTGGCACGATGCTCGACGTGCTGGCCAACAGCCCGGTGCTGACCCTGGCCTGCGTCGAAGGCGCGGCCATGGGTGGGGGCTGCGGCCTGGCGGCAACGTGCGATGTTGTTTTGGCGGCTGACAACGCGGTGTTGGCCACACCCGAAGTCACCCTCGGTCTGCCGCCAGCGCAGATCGCGCCTTTTGTGACGGCGCGGCTGGGTGACCGTCAGGCTTTGCGCCTGATGGCCAGTGGCCAGCGTGTGAGCGCGGTTGAAGCGCTGCGTATCGGCCTGGTGGACGAAGTGGTGCCCGCCAGCGGCATCGAGGCGGCGCTCCAGACCTGGCAAGAGCGCTTGCAGCGCGCCGAACCGCAGGCCTTGCGTGCGACCAAAGCCATTCTGTCCCGTCGCAGGGCCAGCAGTCTGGGCGAAACGCTGGACTTTGCGGCCGAGGCCTTTGCCCGATCCTTGCGCAGCGGCACCGCCAGCGAAGGCCTGGCGGCCCTGGGCGCCAAACGTGCGCCCGCCTGGGCCACACCGAAAGACTTGCCATGAGTGCTTCAACCTTCGCCAGTCAGTTGCCCCTGCGGCCCTTTGACACTTTGCTGATCGCCAACCGGGGCGAGATCGTGGCCCGCGTGGCACGCAGTGCGCGGGCGCTGGGCATCCGCACCGTGGCCGTGTATTCCGACGCCGACCGCGATGCGCCCTTTGTGCACAGCTGCGACACGGCCGTGGGCATTGGCGGCGAGCGCCCGGCCGACAGCTACCTGCGCATCGACGCCATCCTCGACGCCGCGTGCCGCAGCGGGGCGCAGGCCATCCACCCCGGTTACGGCTTCTTGTCCGAGAACGCCGCGTTCGCGCAGGCCGTGATCGACGCGGGGCTGGTGTGGGTCGGCCCATCGCCTGCGGCCATCGACGCCATGGGCGACAAGGCCAGCGCGCGCCGCCGCATGCAACAAGCGGGCGTGCCTGTGCTGCCCGGCACGGTGGACGCCAGCGAAGACCTGGCCGCCTTGCAGGCGCAGGCCGCGCAGCTGGGCATGCCGCTCATGGTCAAGGCTTCGGCCGGTGGCGGTGGGCGTGGCATGCGTCTGGTGCAGGACACGGCGGCCTTGCCCGAGGCCTTGCAGGCCGCGCATGCCGAAGCGCGTGCCGCGTTTGGCGATGGCCGCTTGCTGCTGGAACGCGCCCTGCTCGCGCCGCGCCATGTGGAGGTGCAGGTGCTCGCCGATGGCCGGGGCCAGGTGCTGCACCTGGGTGAACGCGATTGCACGGTGCAGCGCCGCCACCAGAAACTGATCGAAGAAGCGCCGTCACCCGCCGTCAACGCCGCCTTGCGCCGCCGCATGGGCGAGGCCGCCGTGCAGGTGGCCCGCAGCGCAAGCGAATCGGGCTATGTCGGCGCGGGCACGGTGGAATTTTTGCTCGATGCCGATGGCAGCTTCTGGTTCATGGAGATGAACACCCGCCTGCAGGTGGAGCACCCGGTGACCGAGTGCCTCACGGGCCTGGACCTGGCGGCCTGGCAGCTGCGCATTGCAGCGGGCGCCCGCCTGGACGTGAGCCAGGACGAGGTGCTGCAGCGCTTCGAGTCCGGGGGGCACGCCATCGAGGCGCGCCTGTGCGCCGAAGACCCGGTGCACAACCATTTGCCGCAGGCCGGCACCCTGCTGCGCTGGCAAGCGCCAGCGGGCCTGCGTTGTGATGCGGCCTTGCAGTCGGGCATGCAAGTTAGCCCGTTTTACGACTCGATGCTGGGCAAACTGATCGCGCACGGCCCCGACCGCGCGAGCGCCTTGCGCCAGCTGGCCGAAGGGTTGGACCGCACCCTGTGCATGGGCTTGCCGACCAACCGCGCCTTTTTGGCGCAGGTGCTTCGCCACCCGGTGTTTGCCGCGGGTGACTTCAGCACGGCTTTTCTGGCGCAGCATTTGCCAGCACCCGTGGCCCCTTGCGCGGTGCACCTGCATGGCCTGCTGGCCGTGTGCCTGGGCGCCACGCCCGTTGCACCGCTGCCAGCGCTGTGGACGGGCTGGCAATCGGCTGGGCGCGTGGACACGGCGGTGCCTTTGCAAGTGCAGGGCGAGCGCCAGGTCTGGACCTTGCAGGGCCAGGGCACTGCCTGGCAGGCCCGTTGCGCAGACCAGGCGGTGGAGATCACCGACCTGCACACGGCGGCTGACGGCCAGGTCTCGGCGCTCGTCAACGGGCAGCCCGTGCAGGCGGTGCTGCTGCGCCAGGGGGGGCAGTTCTGGCTGCAAGCCGGTGCGGTGGCGCTGCAGGGCGAAGACCTGCGTCTGCAGGCGACCAGCCGTGCCCAGACCACCAGCAGCGGCGCGGTGCTGGCACCCATGCACGGCCGTGTGGTGCGCGTCGAAGTGGCACCAGGTCAGCGTGTGCAGGCCGGTCAAACCCTGCTGGTGATGGAAGCGATGAAGATGGAACACCGCCTGCTCGCACCCATCGCGGGGCAGGTCAAAGGCCTGCATGCCCAGGCGGGCGAGCAGGTGGCTGCGCGCCGTGTGCTGGCCGAAATCGAAACCGTTGTCTGAATTCCAGGAGCCCGTCATGGCCGATACCCATCAGGTGTTCAACCAGTCCACCCCCTTGGTGGACATCAACCTCTACCAGGCTGATCCGTCGCTGCGCGAAGCGGTGACGGCGCTGGCCGGGGGCGACAGTGCCACCCACGACACGCTCGGCGCCATGGGTGCACGCTACGGCAGTGCCGAAGCACAGCACTGGGCGGTGCAGGCCAATGTCAACAAGCCGGTGCTGCGCACGCACGACCGCTTCGGTCACCGTATCGACGAGGTCGAGTTCCACCCGGCTTACCACCAGCTCATGGGCATGGCCATGCAGGACGGCCTGCATGCCTCGCCCTGGGCGCAACCCGGACCGGGTGCGCAGGTGCGGCGTGCGGCGGCCTACCACCTGTTCGGCCAGCTCGAAAATGGTGTGCAGTGCCCCACCACCATGACCTTTGCCGTGGTGCCGGTCATGGCCCGTCAAAGCGGGATTGCGCTCGACTGGCTGCCCAAGCTGCTGGCCAACGATTACCAGGGGGGTGTGGCCCATGTGCGCGACAAGCGCGGCGTGACCATGGGCATGGGCATGACCGAAAAACAAGGTGGCTCGGACGTGCGCAGCAACACCACCGAAGCCGTGGCCGTGGGCCGCAGCGAGTGGGGCCAGGAGTTCCGCGTCACGGGGCACAAATGGTTTTTCTCGGCACCGATGTGCGACGCGTTTCTGATCCTGGCGCAGACCGAGCCGGGCACCTCGGCCGGGCAGACCTGCTTGTTCCTGCCGCGTGTGTTGCCCGACGGCACGCGCAACCGCATCCGCATCCAGCGCCTCAAGGACAAGATCGGCAACCACGCCAACGCTTCGTCCGAGGTCGAGTTCGACGGGGCCAGCGCCTGGCTGGTGGGCGAGGTCGGCCGTGGCATCTCCACCATCCTGGAGATGGGCAACCACACCCGGCTGGACTGCACCGTGGGCGCGGCGGGCATCATGCGCGCGGGGCTGACGCAGGCCCTGCACCATGCGCGTCTGCGCAGCGCCTTTGGCCGCACACTGGCCGAGCAGCCCCTGATGCAATCGGTGCTGGCCGATCTGTCGCTCGAAAGCGAAGCGGCCATGTGGCTGGCCATGCGCCTGGCTCGCACCTACGACAGCGATGCGAGCGAACACGAGCTGGCGCTGCGCCGCGTGCTCACACCGGCAAGCAAATACTGGGTCTGCAAGCGTTTGCCACACTTCATGGCCGAAGCGATGGAGGTGATGGGCGGTGCCGGTTATGTGGAAGAGGGTCCGTTCGGGCGCCTTTTCCGCGAGAGCCCGCTCAACTCCATCTGGGAAGGTTCGGGCAATGTGATGTGCCTGGACGTGCTGCGCTCGCTGGCCCGGGGGCCGCAATGCGCCGATGCCTTGATGACCGAATGGCAGGCGGTGCGCGGCATGAACGCCGCTTTCGACGCGGCGCTGGGTGAATTCGCCACTGTTCTGACGCGTCCACGCCAGGACAGCGACGAGCTGGGGGCACGCTGGCTGGCCGAACGCATCGGGGTGCTCACGCAGGCGGCCCTGCTGCTGCGGCACGCCCCCACGGTGGTGGCCGACAGCTTTTGCGTCAGCCGCCTGACCGGTGGCTGGCGCGGCACCCTGGGCAGCATGGCCATGTCGCAAGCGCGTGCACTGATGGACCGCGCTTTGGTGGAGGCCTGAATGAGCCCCTACACCGCTGCCCACGAAGACTTTCGGGCCACGGTCCGGCAGTTTGTCGAGCGTGAAATCGCGCCCCACGTCAACGACTGGGACGAAGCCGCCGAGCGTGGCGAGTACTTTCCCCGTGCGCTGTACAAGAAGGCTGCCGACATCGGCCTGCTGGCCATCGGCTACCCCGAAGCCTATGGCGGCATCGAGGCCGACAACCTCTACCGCCTGATCGTGAGCGAGGAAATTGCCCAAGCCGGTTCAGGCGGTGTGCTGGCCAGCCTGTTTTCACACACCATCGGCCTGCCGCCCGTGGTGGCGCTGGGTTCGGAGAGCCTCAAGCAACGCATCGTGCCCGAGGTTCTGTCGGGCGACAAGATTGCGGCGCTGGCCATCACCGAACCCGGTGGCGGCTCGGACGTGGCGGCCATCCGCACCACCGCCCGGCTCGATGGCGGCGACTGGGTGCTCAACGGCGAGAAGGTCTTCATCACCTCGGGGCTGCGCGCCGACTGGATCACGGTGGCGGTGCGCACAGGCGGTTCGGGGGCTTCGGGGCTGTCGCTGATCGCGGTGCCGGGCGATGCGCCGGGGCTGTCGCGCACGCCACTGCGCAAGATGGGCTGGTGGTCCAGCGACACGGCGCACCTGCGTTTTGACAACTGCCGCGTGCCGCACGACCACTTGATTGGCGAAGAGGGTGCGGGCTTTCGCGCCATCATGACCAACTTCAACACCGAGCGCCTGACGCTGGCAGTCGGGGCCTGGGCCTTTGCCAAGGTCTGCTACGACGATGCACTCGACTGGGCGCGCCAGCGCAAGACCTTTGGCGCGCCGCTGATCGAACGCCAGGTCATCCGCCACAAGCTGGTGGACATGCAGATGAAGATCGCGTCCTGCCAGCCCTGGCTGGAGCAGCTGGCGCAAAAACTCGACGCGGGCGACCACAGCCCCCGCACGGTGGCCGAGTTGTGCATGCTGAAAAACCACACCACCCAGACCATGCAGTTCTGCGCCGACCAGGCGGTGCAGATCCTGGGTGGCATGGGCTTCATGCGCGGCACGCGGGTGGAGCGCATCTACCGCGAGGTCAAGGTGATGATGATCGGCGGTGGCGCCGAAGAGATCATGAAAGAACTCGCGGGCAAGCAGCTGGGCATTTGACGCCGGTTCAGGCCAGCATGCGCCCCGTGCGCTCAAAGCGGCTGTGCCAGGACAGCGCCTCGTCCAGCAGGTGCGGGGTGTGCAGGCCGCCGTGTCCGGCGCGTGCCTGTTGCTCGGCGCGCGCCAGGTAGTCGTGCAATGCGGGGCGGTAGTCCGGGTGGGCGCAGCGCTCGATCACGACCTGGGCGCGTTGCCGTGGTGACAGGCCGCGCAGGTCGGCCAGGCCTTGCTCGGTCACGACGATCTGCACATCGTGTTCGGTGTGGTCCACATGGCTGACCATCGGCACGATGCAGGAAATGGTGCCCCCTTTGGCCGTCGATGGCGTCATGAACATCGACAGGTAGGCATTGCGGGCAAAGTCGCCCGAGCCACCGATGCCGTTCATGATGCGGGTGCCCATGATGTGGGTGGAGTTGACGTTGCCGTAGATGTCGGCTTCGATCATGCCGTTCATCGAGATCAGCCCCAGACGGCGGATCACTTCAGGGTGGTTGGAGATTTCCTGCGGGCGCAGCACGATGCGCTGGCGGTAGAAATCCAGGTGGTCCAGAAATTCCTTCATGCCCTCCCGGCTGAGAGACAGGGCCGTGGCCGAGGCCAGGGTCATCTTGCCGGACTTGAGCATCTCCAGCATGCCGTCCTGCAGCACCTCGGTGTAGCCGGTCAACCCGTCGAAGGGGCCGTTGTTGAGGCCGGACAGCACCGCGTTGGCGATGTTGCCCACGCCAGACTGCAGCGGCAGCAAGGCCGCAGGCAAGCGGCCCTTGCTGACTTCGTGCCCCAGAAATTCGAGGATGTGCCCGGCCATCCGGTTCGATGTCGCATCGGGCGCATCGAAGTGGGCGAGCCGGTCGGGCAAGTGGGTTTCAACCACAGCCACCACCTTGTCCAGGTCCACATGCAGGCAGGGTTCGCCGATGCGGTCGCCCGGGTGCACCATGGGGATGGGCAAGCGGTCTGGCGGTCGGTGCGTGCCGTAGTAGATGTCGTGCATGCCTTCGAGTCCGGCAGGTTGCCAGCTGTTGACTTCGAGGATGATCTTGTCGGCCTGGTCCAGCCAGGTCTTGTTGTTGCCGACCGAAGAGGACGGGACCAGCCGACCGTCTTCCAGGATGCCCGCCACTTCGACCACGGCCACATTGAGTCGACCCAGAAAGCCGAACCAGACAAACTGCGCGACATGCGAGAGGTGGATGTCGATGTACTCCATCTGCCCGGCATTGATGCGTTCACGGCAGGTGGGGTCCGACTGGTAGGGCAGCCGCATCTCGATGCCTCCGACCTTGGCCAGGGCGCCGTCCAGCTCAGGCGCTGTGGAGGCACCGGTCCACACACCGATGCGGAACTGCTCACCTCCCTGGTTGGATTGCTCGATGTGCCTGGCCAGGGCCGGTGGGATGGCTTTGGGGTAACCGGCGCCCGTGAAACCGCTCATGCCGACGTTGTCGCCGTGGTGGATCAGCGCCGAGGCGGCCTCGGCTGACATGATTTTCTGACGCAGGCCGGGATGAAGGACTCGGGAAGCAGAGGACATGGCGGCCTTTTAAGGGTTAACCCTTATTTGTTGAAAAGCATGTTTATAACAGCTCTGTGTTCATGTCGTGCCTACCTGCATGCGGCAGGGGCCGGGGACATGGACCAGGTGGCGCTGCCCTGAACCAGCGCAGCCGCGGGCCAACGCACAGACCGATGAACGCCAAAGCCCGAGGCTGTGCAGATGAGCACAACCCAGCCCCCCACCACCCTTTCACACAGCCCACAGCACACCCCACCTTCTGCGCCCATGCTGGCGGATACTGCACAGGCCTGGGACCGCAAAGTCAAAGCACCCTGGCTGGCCTTGACTGGCGGTCTGTCGCCCATCTCGCTGGGTCTGGCCTTGGCCGACTGGGCCTGGCATCTGGGCACATCACCGGGCACACGCATGCGGCTGTTGAGCGAAAGTGTGGACCACTGGCTGGCGTCACTCAAGCAGGTGGGTTGCCAGGACCACCCCCATCAGGACAAGCGCTATGCCGACGCGGCGTGGGCCCTGTGGCCATTCTGTGCGCTGGCCAGCACCCACCACACGGCCGAGCAGTGGTGGGACCATGCCACCCACATGCGGGGCATGGAGCACCACCACCAGGACGTGGTGCACCTGATGGCCCGGCAGTGGTTGGACATGCTCTCGCCCAGCAACTGGCCGCACACCAACCCGCAAGTGCTCAAGACCACCTTCGAGACCCAGGGTGACAACCTGCGCCAGGGTTGGAGCCACGCCTGGCGGGACATGCAGCGGCAGCTGGACCCGTCCGCACCCATGGACGGTGATGCGCTGTACCGGCCCGGCATCGAGGTCGCCTGCACACCGGGGGCGGTGGTGCACCGCAACCACCTGGTGGAGTTGCTCCAGTACACCCCCACCACCGCGCAGGTGCAGCGCGAACCGGTGTTCATCGTGCCTTCGTGGATCATGAAGTACTACATCCTGGACCTGTCGCCGCACAACTCGCTGGTGCGCTACCTGGTCGATCAGGGGCACACCGTGTACATGCTGTCCTGGCGCAACCCGGATGCCAGCGACGCCCTGCTCGACATGGAAGATTACCTGCGCCTGGGCGTGCTCAACCCGCTGGCCGTCATCACCGAGCGCACGGGCGGTGTGCCCATCCATGCCGTGGGTTACTGCCTGGGCGGCACGCTGCTGTCGATCGCCGCAGCGGCGCTGGCACGCGATGAAACGATGAAGGACGCGCAGACCCTTGCGCCGCTGGCGACCTTGACCTTGCTGGCCACACAGCTCGATTTTCAGGATGCCGGCGAGATGGGTGTCCTGCTCGATGAAGCACAGGTCGCCGTGCTCGAAGACATCATGGCCGAGAAGGGGTTTCTCACCGGCAGGCAGATGGGCGGCTCGTTCCAGTTCCTGCATGCGCAGGACCTCATCTGGTCGGCCCGCATGCGCGAATACTGGCTGGGCGAGCGCGTCAGCTCCAACGACCTCATGGCCTGGAACGCCGATGTCACGCGCATGCCCGCCACCATGCACAGCCAGTACCTGCACCAGATGTACCTGCACAACGACCTGGCCAATGGCCGCTACAAGGTCGAAGGCCAGCCGGTGTCTCTGGGTGACCTGCGCCTACCCGTGTTTGCCGTGGGCACGCAAAAGGACCACGTCACCCCCTGGCGTTCGGCCTACAAGGTCCACAGCCTGACCCGTTCGGATGTGACTTTTGTGCTCACCAGCGGGGGCCACAACGCCGGCATCGTCTCCGAGCCCGGTCACGCGCACCGCAGCTACCAACTGCTGCACACGCCCTTGACCGCAGAGTCCACCGCACCGGAAATCTGGCAGCGCCGGGCTCCGCGCTTCACAGGCTCATGGTGGCCCGCCTGGCACGAATGGCTGCGCAGCCACGGGGGGGCGCACGTTGCAGCGCGTGAGATCAGCCCGGTGGATGTGCTGGAGCCTGCGCCAGGCAGCTATGTGCAGGTGCGGTACGGGGATTAGAGAGGTCAGTCAGGCTGCAAGCGTGGTGGCCATGATCGCTGCGGGCACCAGCGTGACTCTGGGGCCAAAACTTGAAATGCTCGACAGGTTCACGTTGTGGTGCGCAATGATTTGAGCGGCCGACAGCACCGTGTTGTCCAAAGTGGTGTGGCCATCCGAGACCAGCGAAATGGCGTAGCCCAACGCCAATGCCCGGCGTACAGATGTGTCCACACAAAAATCGGTCTGGATGCCACCGACGATCAGTTCCGTGATCCCTTGCGCCTGCAGTTGCGCATGGAGCGAGGTGTTGTGGAATGCATCGGCGGTATTTTTATGAACCACGGTGTCGGCAGGAGACACCGTCAGCCGATGGGCAAATGCCCAGCCTGGCTCACCGTGCGCAAGCGGCCCCGATGCGGCGGCGTGTTGCACCATGAAAACAGGAGTTTGGGCCTGTCTTGCGGCTTGCGTGATCTGATTGAGCCGGTCGATCACTTCCGTGGCCTGGAAGGCTTTGTGAGGTCCGTCTTCAAACACACGTTGCACATCAATGATCACGACAGCGCGATGCATCTTGATTCTCCGTCAAGGATTTTCAATGGTCATGGCGCGACCACCGCGCCTTCAATCCGGTGCCGTTGCAGTGCAGCTGCTACGAAGCCACTGGTTTTCATGTCACCCACAAAACGGTTGAGCCACTGGTGTGCGCTTGCTGGACGGATTTTGGGCAAACCCATCGCCTGCTCGATCACCATGAAGCGGCCCGGCAACAGGCGCACACCAGGGGTGTTGCGTGCATCAAATTCGAGTTGCTGTTTGACGCCAGCGGCCACATCGTAGGGGCCACCCATGAAGAACGACACCACCTCGGGGGAGGTCGGGGCCCGGACCAGTTGTGCCTGTTTCAGCTCACGCGTGAGGAACAGGTCGTAGGCACTGCCCTTGCCGACCACCACGCGGTGTGCAGGGCGGTCCACGTCTTCGTTTTTCTGCAAAGGCGAGTCTTGCCGCACCAGGTAGCTGCCTTCGATCTGCACATAGGCCGAAGTGAAAGCAATGCCTTGTCCGCGCACGGGGTCGATGGCGAAAAAGCCGACATCGGCCTTTTCCTGTGTGACGAGTTCGACCGATTTGCCCGCCGAGTCGACCGGGATCAGTTTCAGAGGCAGTTTCAACTGCGCGGCCAGTGCACGGGCCAGGTCGACCGACACGCCCACGGGCTCGCCATGCGCGTCTTTGCGGGCGAGGATGGGGTTGCCCAGGTTGATGACGGCACGCAAGCTGCCTGTGGGGGCGATGTCTGCGTGGGGTGTGTCTGTGGCGGGTTGTGCCCAGGCCGCACTGGCATACGCGGCCAGGGCCAGCAGGGCACAGGCTCTTCGACTCAGAAATGGCATGGCGCTCAGAACTCGACGCTCTGGCCTTCGCTCATGGGCACCACTTTCACACTGCTGCCCTTCATGGCTTCCTGGAACTCGGCCAGGGTGCCGGGGGTCAGCGGGTTGGAGTTGTAGTGCATCGGGATCACCATCTTGGGCTGGATCCAGTTGCGCGCAGCAAAAGCCGCGTCGTCGGGTGCCATGGTGAAGTTGCCACCAATGGGCATGAGCACCAGATCGGGCTTGTAGCGCTCGGTGATGAACTTCATGTCACCGAACAGTCCGGTATCGCCCATGTGCCAGATCTTGAAACCGTTTTCCAGTTCGATGATGTAGCCCACGGCTTCACCCGCAGGGTGCGATTCGTTTTTGCCCGTGGCGGGGTTGTTCCAGACCAGCAGCGAAGAATGCTCGGCCTGCACCGCCGTCACCTTGATGCCGGGCAGGGGCTTGACGCTGCCGGTCTTGTTGAAGCGGTGGCCCAGATCGGCGGGCAGCACGCCCAGGGTGATCAGGGGGGTGACCATGTCGGCAGGACCATAGAGCTTGGTCTTGTGCATTTTGGCCAGATCGGGGGCGTCACCGATGTGGTCCACGTGGGCGTGGGTGACCAGCAGCAGGTCCACCTTGCCCAGTGCCGAGATGTCGGTCTTGTAGGGCGCGGGTGTCTTGGGGCCGCCGGTGAGCCAGGGGTCGATCACGATGGTTTTGCCACCCGGGGTCTTGATCCGGAAACTGGCCTGGCCCAGCCAGAGCAGTTCGGTCTTGCCGGTCGTGGTCGGTGCAGCGGCGGTTTGGGCCGATGCGTGGTGTGCGCCAAAGGCCAGCAGGCCGGCCAGCAGGCAAGCAGCGAAGCTGCGGGTTTGCAACCATGTCATGAAGGGTCTCCTGTGGTGTTGGGGCGCAAGCCCGGCGCATGGCCAAGCAAGGCGCATCCATCTTAGGAGCTGGCAGAGACCCCGGTCAATCCGGGGGTATACCGTGGGTGACTCGCAGAGGGTCACCCACGTCACTTCATGTGCGTGCGGGCAGCACGGTGCCGACGCACTCGCCAAAGCCGATGCGGGCAGCACCTTCGCGCTCGCACCAGCCACGCAGCACCACGCTGTCGCCGTCTTCCAGCCAGGTGCGCTGCTCGCCGTTCGGCAGGGCCACGGGGTTCTTGCCACCGGTGGTCAGCTCGATCAAGGCGGCGGCCTGGTCCAGCGTGGGGCCCGACAGGGTGCCGCTGCCGAACAGGTCGCCCGGCTGCAGGTTGCAGCCACCCACCGTGTGGTGCGCGACCATCTGCGCCACGGTCCAGTAGGCGTGGCGGTAGCTGGTGCGGCAGATGCTGGCGTCCGCCTGACCCGCAGCGCGCATCTGCGCGGTTTGCAGGCCCACCTGCAGCTGGATGTCGAAAGCGCCTTCGGCCCGGTTGGCGGGCGAGTCCAGGTAGGCCATGGGCTGCGGATCGCCTTCAGGTCGTGTGAAGGCCACGCGGTAAGGCGCCAGCGCCTCGAGCGTGACGACCCAGGGCGACAGGGTGGAGGCGAAGTTTTTGGACAGGAAGGGGCCCAGCGGCTGGTATTCCCAGCCTTGAATGTCACGCGCCGACCAGTCGTTGAGCAGGCAGATGCCAAACACATGGTCTTCGGCTTCGGCCATGGGCACGGCTTCGCCCAAGGCGTTGCCGCTGCCAATGAAGATGCCCAATTCCAGCTCGATGTCCAGCCGCTTGCAAGGCCCGAACGTGGGTTCGGTGGCACCGGGCGGCAGGGTCTGGCCCACCGGGCGGTGGAACTGCTGACCCGAGATGCCAATGCTCGACGCACGGCCGTGGTAGCCGATGGGCACCCATTTGTAGTTGGGCAGCAGCGGGTTGTCGGGACGGAACTGCTTGCCGATGTTGGTGGCGTGGTAGACCGAGGTGTAGAAGTCGGTGTAGTCGCCAATGCGGGCGGGCACATCGTATTCGGCTTCGGCTTGCGGCACCAGGCAGGCTTGCAGGGCGGCTTGTTCGGCTGCGCCGTCGCGCAAGGCGCGTGACAGGGCCAGGCGCAAGGCGCTCCAGGCCGAGCTGCCCAGCGCCATGAGTGCGTTGAGCTTGTCTTGTGCGCCCGCTTGCGCAGCGCTTGCGGTTTCGCCTTTCAGGACGCCTGACTTGGCCACCGCAGCCAGATCGACGATCTGGTCGCCAATGGCCACGCCACAGCGGAAGGACTCGCCAGAGCCCTTGCGGCGGAACACCGCGAACGGCAGGTTCTGGATGGGGAAGTCACAGCCCGCTGCATTGGCCGAAGCCAGCCAGCTTTTGAGGGCGGGGTTGTGGGTTTCGTTCAGTGGCGTCATGGTCAATCCTCAAGCAGCCATGCTGCCGTCATGCATCCAGGCAGCGTGCTTGGGGGCGCGTTTGGTTTTGCTCCACTCTTCGAGCATGTCCCACTTCACCTCGTCGAGCTTTTGCATCATGGCGGGCGTGCCACAGTCGGCGGCCAGCTCCAGGCGGTGGCCGCTGGGGTCAAAGAAGTAAATGCTCTTGAAGATGGTGTGGTCGACCGGGCCGAGCACCTCGATGCCGCCTGCGACCAGCTTGTCTTTGGCGGCCTGCAGGGCTTCGAGCGACTCGACTTTCAGCGCCAGGTGCTGCACCCAGGCCGGGGTGTTCTGGTCGCGGTCCATCGGTGGCTGGCTGGGCAACTCAAAGAAGGCCAGGATGTTGCCGTGACCCGCATCCAGAAAGATGTGCATGTAGGGGTCGGGCGCCTTGGTGGAGGGCACTTCGTTTTCGGCAATGGCCAGAACGAATTTCATGTCGAGGTGCTTTTGGTACCACTCGACGGTTTCTTTGGCGTCTTTGCAGCGGTAAGCGACGTGGTGAACGGATTGAACGAGCATGGGGTGTCTCCTGGTGTGAATGAGGCGTCAGAGGTCTTGCAGGGCGGCGCTGATCTGTTGCTGGAACAGTTGTGCGTCGGCCAGCGCGTTGGCGTTGAGCAAAGCCAGTTTGACGAGGAACAAAGTGGCCTTGTCCTGGCCTGCTTGGTCAATGGCGGTGGCCAGTGCGTCGTAAACGGTCTCAAGCCCGTCGATGGTGAGTGCTTGTGGTGACATGGTGGGGTCCTTATTGTGGCAAGGCAGTGGCCAGTGCCGCTTGCAGCCGGATGGCGTCCAGTGTGAGCCAGCGGGCGCAGATGTGCTGGTCGGGGCGCAGCAAATAGGCGCCACCGTTGGCGGGCACGCCGTAGCGCTGGCGCAGGTGGCCGTCGGCATCGGGCAGGTGCTTGTCGGCCCCCGCCACAGGCTGGGCCGCGCCGACCGCGATCACGTTCAAAGGCATGCCTTTGGCGCGGGTGGTCTGGATGACTTGTTGCAGCGCCTCGGGCAAGGCGGGTGCATCGGTGAAATACAGCAGGTCAAAACCGCCGCCCAGGTGGTCGAGCAGGAAATCGTTGGCACCCAGGCGCACGTTTTGCGGTGGTGCGCCGTGGGCCGGGCCGCTCTTGAACAGGCCGTTGTCGTCGCCCGCGCTGTTGAGCGCCGAATGGGTGTATTCGTGCGGCCGCGAGGTGCGCCAGTGGTAGAGCGGGCGCACAAATGCTTGCGTGAGCGAGAGCGACAGCACCGCGTCGCGCAGCAGGCGAAAACCCGGGCTGGGCGGCGCCATGAAGCGGGTGCTTTTGCCCGCTTCGGTGATGATCTCGCGGGCTGCGCCCACACGCTCGGCGCTGTGGTTGGCCAGCAGGTTTTTGCCCGCCAGCCCTTTGACCACCAGACCCAGGTGCCAGCCCAGTGACTGCGCGTCCTGAAAGGCGGTGTTGGCCCCGCGCACGCCAAAAATCGGCAGCAGGTGCGCCGCGTCGCCGGTGAAGATGACGCTGCCGTGCACAAAGTCGGGCAGCGTGAGCGTGCGGGCCGAGTAGACCGAGGACCAGTCCATCTCCCACTTCAGACCGGCGTGGCCGATCATGGCCAGCTGGGCATCGATGCGGGTCTTGAGCGATTCGGGGCGCAGCGCCTCTTCGGGTGTTTCGCCCGGGGGCAGCTGGTAGTCCACGCGCCAGATGCCGTTCGGTTCGCGGTGCATCAGGATGGTGTTGCCGGGGTTCCAGTCGGGGTCGAAGTACGCCAGGCGTTCGGTGGGCAAGGGCAAGTCGACCTTGATGTCGGCGATCACGAAGAAGCCTTCGTAGGATGCACCTTCCATTTGCAGGTTCATGGCCGAACGGATGCCCGAGCGCCCACCGTCGGCGGCCACCACCCAGTCGCTCTCCAGTGCATAAGGGCCTTCGGGCGTGTCCACTTCGAGCACGGCGTAGCCGTCTTTTTGCACCACGGCGTTGACCTTGTTGCCCCAACGGAAATCGATCAGCGGATTGGCTTTGCAGGCGTCGTGCAGGTACTCCTCCATGAACTGCTGCTGCACGTTGATGATCGGGAAGAAACGGTCATCGGCATCGTGCGACGCTTCCATGCGGAACACGCGCTGGCCCCGGTAAAACGAGTTGCCAAAGCGCCAGGGCAAGCCGCCCTCGGTCATGCGGTCGGCCACGCCGACTTGCTGCAGGATTTCCATCGAGCGGCGGGTGAAGCAAATCGCCCGGCTGCCTTGCGAGAACTGCAGCTCGGCACTCAGCACCACGCTGGGCACGCCGTGGCGGGCCAGCTCCAGTGCGGTCACCATGCCGGCCGGGCCGGAGCCGACGACCACGACTTTTTGGCGATCCTGCTTCGGGTGCGCCGAGGCGAGCCAGGGCTTGAAAACTTCGTACTGGTAATAAATCGAAGGGCGGGCTTCGGTGGTGGGGGTGTGCATGGGGATGTCGTGCGAGGGGTCAGCGGGGACGGGAAGCTTGGGCAACGCCCGGACGGGCGTGCGCGATCAGTCGGTCGAACATGGTGCTCAATGTGGCTTGTTCTTTGGCGCTCAGGCACCCAAAAATGTCTTCGTTGCGTTGGGCGACCATGTCCATGGCGCCCTTGAAGATCTTGCGCCCGGCGGGTGTGAGCGTGAGCACCACGCCCCGGCCATCGTCCGGATGGTCGACCTTGAGCACCAGGCCCTGGTCCACCAGCGCCTGTGCAGCGCGGCTGGCCTGGCCTTTGTTGAGGTTGGCTTTTTCGGCCAGCGCCTTGACCGACAAAGGCTCGAAGGTGCCAATCGTGGTCAGGCAGCGCCCGTCGCTCATCGACAGGCCGGTGCGCTCCGGATAGACCGACTGGCTGTCCGCATCGGTCAGCTTGTGCAACTGGTGCAGGCGGTAGGTGAGTGTGCGGTCAAGCGGTGTGGACATGGCGGTGGTCCCGGTGCTCAGTCGGCCTTGATGCCGTTGGCTTTGATCAGCGGGCCCCATTTGGCACGCTCTTGGGCCGCGTAGTCGCCCATGGCTTTGGGCGTGCTGGGGATGGCCTCCAGCCCCAACACCTGCAAGCGGGCTTTGATGGTGGCGGTGTTCATCGCCTCCATCAGTGCTTTGTTCAGGGTGTGGATGACTTCATCGGGCGTGCCGGCCGGGGCCACCAAACCTTGCCAGGCATAAGCTTCAAAGTTCTTCAGACCTTGTTCGTTCAGGGTCGGGATTTGTTCAAAGTTCTTCACGCGCTTCATGCTGGCGACGCCGATCGGGCGCAGCTTGCCGGAGGTGATGAACTGGTAGCCGCTGGCGGTGTCCACAAACATCAGGGGCACCTGGCCACCCACCACGTCTTGCACCGCAGGCGCTGCGCCTTTGTAGGGGATGTGGGTCAAGGGCGTTTTGCTCACTTCGCGGAACAACTCGCTGGCCAGGTGGTGCGGGCTGCCCGCGCCGGGTGTGGCATACGCCGTCGGATTGGCCTGTGCCTTGAGCCACTGGGTCAGCTCTTTGAGGTTGTGGGCCGGAACCCTGGGGTTGACCACCAGAATCATCGGGAAACGCACCGTCAAACCCAGTGGCGCAAAGTCCTTCTCGACATTGAAGGCGAGCTTGCTGTAGATGAACGGGTTGGCGGCCAGCGTGGCGGTGTCGGCCGACATGATGGTATAGCCATCGTTTTTGGCGCGGGCCACGTACTCGGCACCGATGTTGGTGGCCGCACCGGGTTTGTTGTTGATGATGATCGATTGCCCCAGCGACTGGCCCATGGTTTGCGCCAAGGCGCGCGCCACGGTGTCGGTGCCACCGCCTGCGGGATAAGGCACGACCCATTCGATGGTCTTGCTGGGGAATTGCTGCGCCATGGCGGTGGACGCGAGGGCCACAAGGCCCACGGCCATCAGCGTTTTAAGTGTGGCGAACATCGGAGTCATCAACGGTCACTTTCGGATTGAAATGGGGGGGGGAGTCAGGCAGGCGATGTTAAGCTCATTTGGTTGCGTTCGCAACTAAGTGGAAACGCGTATGGTTGCGAATGCAACCAAATGCAGCTAAAAAAAGCCTGAGGATCGCTCAGGCTGTTCAAGTGGGCAGCGCTTTCGGTTGCTGTCGCCCATCGTCGTTGCGGTGCACAGAGCCGCGCAGGTGGCGTTCTGGGCGATCCTGGTTCCTGCGCTGTGGAGTTGCGGGGCGATACTTGACGCATCCCCAAGGGAGTTGCGTATGGCCCTTGTGGATCACACCGTGGAAGGCAGCTCTCGGTGGCGGATTCAACCGGTCGATGCAACACATTCGCTGAACATCTCAGCGGGTGTGTGGAAGCCGAGGAACACGACATGCGAAAAAAAACCGCCATGGCTGGCGGTTTTTTCAGACGGTGTGGGGCTTCACTTGGGGTAATCGGACACCACTTTCCAGCGGCCGTCCTGGATTTGCGACAGACGCGAAGCGTTGTTGCCCAGGCGTTTGGTGGCCGAGTAAGTCATGGGGGGGCTGCCAAAAATATCGCTGGGGAAGCTCATGGAATCCATGGCCTTGATGAAGCTGTCCGAAGTCAGGTTGGCTCCCGCCTTGGCTGCGGCTGCGGCGAAATGCATCATGGCTGTGTAGCCGTAGGCCGAGAACACGGTGGGGTCTTCGTTGAACTTCGTCTTGTACTTGTTGGCCCAGAAACGGATCGGCTGCGCGGCTTCGTCCAGGTAGGGGTGCTGGGCCGTCATGGTGGCGTACATGCCGTTCATGGCCGGGCCACCGAGCTTGTGGATCAGGTCGGTATAGGCGGCCGAGGAACCCAGGAACACCGGATTGAAGCCGGTCTTGCGTGCCTCGCCAATGGAGCCCACGGTCTCGCGGATGATGGTGCCCAGCACCACCAGTTCGCAGTTGGCGGCTTTCATGCGCGCCACTTGCGAAGAGAAGTCGGTGGCACCGCGCTTGTAGGAGGTCTTCTCGGTGAAGTCCATGTGCAGGGTCTTGAGGGCGGCTTCGGCACCGCGCATCACCTCCAGACCGAATTCGTCGTCTTGATAAAGCGTGCAGACCTTGGTGACTTTCTTGTCCTTGATCATCTGGGGCAGCGCCAGGCGGATCTGGTCAAAGTAGGTGGCCGCAAAAGAGTATTTGAGCGGGTGCAGCGGCTCGTACATCTCGCGGGCAGCGGTCACGGGGTAGAAGTTCACCACCTTTTTCTCGAACTGCACGGGCATGGCCGCCAGGTTCTGCGCGGTGCCGATGTGGGCCACCATGGCAAAGATCTTGTCCTGGTTGACCAGTTTTTGCGCGGCCAGCACGGCGCGCTTGGGGTCATAGCCGGAGTCCTCGACCTTGAGCGTGACCTTGCGTCCGCCAATGCCGCCTTGCTCGTTCAATTCGTCCACGGCCAGCAGCAGGCCCATGCGCACCTGTTTGCCAAAGCCGGCCAGCGGGCCCGACAAGTCCTGGATGCTGCCCAGCGTGATGTCGGTCTTGGTGACCCCTTGTTGGGCCATGGCGGCGCTGCTCAGGGCCAGTGCGGCCAGTGTGGTGACCAGTTTGAGTTTCATGGGTGCAGTCTCCTTTGGTAAATGAGAGGGGTTCAGTCGCGGTACATCGCGTCGATGCGCTCGCTGTATTTCTTCTCGACCAGTTTGCGCTTGAGCTTCATGGTCGGCGTCAGTTCTTCGTCCTCGGCGGTCAATTGGGTGTCGAGCAGGAAAAACTTCTTGATCTGCTCGACGCGTGCAAACTTCTTGTTGACCCGGTCGATTTCGGCCTGGATCAGGGCCTGCACTTCCGGGGCGCGGGTCAGTGACGCGTAGTTGCTGAATGGCACATCGGCGTCTTGGGCAAATTTCTCCACGTTCTCCTGGTCGATCATGATGATCACGACCAGGTAAGGCCGCCGATCGCCAATCACCACCGCATCGGTCACATAGGGCGAGAACTTCAGCTCGTTTTCCAGCTCGCTGGGCGTGATGTTCTTGCCGCCTGCCGTGATGATGATGTCTTTCATCCGGTCCGTGATGCGGAAAAACCCTTCCTCGTCCACCTTGCCCACGTCGCCGGTGTGCAGCCAACCCTCGGCGTCGATGGCTTCGGCGGTGCGCTCAGGCAGGTTCAGGTAACCCATGAACACGTTGGGGCCGCGCACCAGGATTTCGCTGGTTTGCGGGTCCAGCCGGACTTCGTTGAATTCGGCCGCGGGTCCGATCGAGCCGGGCTTGATGTGGTTGGCGGGCACGCCGGTGGCGGCGCCGCAGGTTTCGGTCATGCCCCAGACTTCGAGCATGGGCACACCGAGTGCCAGGTACCAGCGCACCAGATCGGGCGAGATGGGCGCGGCCCCCGTGACCAGGAAGCGCGAGCGGTGGATGCCGATCAGCTTGCGCACGTTGTTGAGCACCAGGGCGCGGGCGATGTGGAACTGCAGCTTGAGGCTGGCGGGCACGGCCTGTCCGGCCAGCACCTTGTCGGCTACACGCTGGCCCACGCCGATGGCCCAGGCGTAGGCGGCTTGCTGCAGCGCGCTGGCTTCCTTGAGCGTGATCATGACGCCCGAGTAGAACTTTTCCCACACACGCGGCACGGCTGTGAAGACGGTGGGCGCGATTTCGCGCACGTTCTCGGGCACGGTTTCGGGGTTCTCGACAAAGTTGAGTTTGGCCCCGGTGTACATCGAGAAATATTCACCGCCCATGCGCTCGGCGATGTGGCACAGCGGCAAGAAGCACATGCACTCGTCTGTTTCGTCGCGTGCGATCAGCGTGTTGTAGCCGTGCACCGAATAGACCAGACCACGGTGGCTGTGCATCGCGCCCTTGGGCTTGCCCGTGGTGCCCGAGGTGTAGACCAGGATGGCCAGATCTTCGGGGCGACAGGCGGCCACACGTGCATCCAGCTCTTGCGGATGGGCTTCACCGTAGGCGCGTCCCAGCGCCCGCAGCTCGTCCAGGCCGATGACCTGCGGGTCGTTCAGGTCCAGCAGGCCTTCCATGTCGAAGACCACGATCTTCTTGAGCAAGGGCAGCTGGGCGCGCACTTCCAGTGCCTTGTCCAGCTGCTCGTCGTCTTCGACAAACAGCACGGTGGTGCGGGAGTCTTCGCTCAGGTAGTGGACTTGTGCGGCCGCGTCGGTGGGGTAGATGCCGTTGGCCACGCCGCCGCAGCTGAGCACGGCCAGGTCGGACAGCACCCACTCGATGTTGGTGTTGGACAGGATGGATGCGGTCTCGTGCGCAGCAAAGCCCAGCGACAGCAGGCCGTTGCCGATTTCACGTACGGCGACGGCGGTCTGGTCCCAGGTCCAGCTGCGCCAGATACCAAAGTCCTTTTGCCGCATCCACACGTTCGGTCCGCGTGCGCGCACCGCATTCCAGAAGATGGCCGGGATGGTGTCGCCCGCCATCACCACCTCTTTCTGAGGCTGGATGTCCGAGAGGTTCCACAAATTGCTCATGGGTTCATCTCCAGTTCTTCTTTTTCTTCCAGCGGCGGTCGGCGCGCACGCCTTCTTCCTTCATGCCGAGGTAGAACTCCTTGATGTCCTCCTTCTCGCGCAGGTTGGCACAGGTGTCCTCCATCACGATGCGGCCGTTTTCGAGCACATAGCCGTAATCCGAGGCGTTGAGCGCCATGTTGGCGTTTTGCTCGACCAGCAAGATGGTGGTGCCGCGCTCGCGGTTGATGCGCACCACGATCTCGAAAATCTCCTTGGTCAGCTTTGGGCTCAGGCCCAGGCTGGGTTCGTCCAGCAAGATCAGGTCGGGGTTGGCCATCAGTGCGCGCGAGATCGCCAGCATCTGCTGCTGGCCGCCTGACAGCAGACCAGCGTCCTGCGCGGCCCGCTCGCGCAGGATGGGAAAGTAGTTGAAGACCACCTCCATGTCGCGTGCCACCCCGTCGCGGTCCTTGCGGGTGTAGGCACCCATCAGCAGGTTGTCGCGGATCGACAGCAGCGGGAACACTTCGCGTCCTTCAGGCACATGCATCAGGCCGCGTTGCACGATCAGGGACGGGTCACGCGCCGTGATGTCTTCGCCCTTGAACTCGATCGAGCCCTTGCGCGGATCGATGATGCCGCTGATGGTCTTGAGGATGGTCGTCTTGCCCGCCCCGTTGGAGCCGAGCACGGTGGCGATCTCGCCGCGCCGCACCTGCAGGCTCACGCCGCGGATGGCCTTGATCGGGCCGTAGGCGCTCTCGACGTTGAGCAACTTGAGCACGATGTTGTCTGTCGTCATGCAGACTCCTTGGCGTTTTCGCGGCGCAGGCTCGACACATCGTCGATGGTGCCCAGGTAGGCTTCGATCACGCCCGCATCGCTTTGCACCTGCGCAGGTGTGCCGGTGGCCAGCTCCATGCCCTGGGCCATGGCCAGCACGCGGTCAGAGACTTTGGAGACCAGGGTCATGTCGTGTTCGACCATCAGCACGGTGATGCCCAACACGTTCTTGATGTCGCTGATCCAGAAGGCCATGTCTTCGGTTTCTTCGACGTTCAGGCCCGATGAGGGCTCGTCGAGCAGCAGCAGCTTGGGTTCGGTGCACAAGGCACGGGCCAGTTCGACCACCTTGCGCACGCCATACGGCAGGCCCGCCACCGTGGATTCGCGGTGGTGTTGCAGATCGAGCAGGTCGATCACCTGCTCGACTTTTTCGCGGGCTTCGATTTCAGCGGCGCGGGTCTTGCCAGTGAAAAACATCTCGCTCCACAAACCCGTCTTGCGGTGGGTGTGGCGGCCGATCAGCAGATTTTGCAGCACGGTGGCGTGCTCGAACAGTTCGATGTTCTGGAAGGTGCGGGCAATGCCCATGCCCGCCACCGCGTGGGGCGCAGCATCGGTCAGCACCTGGCCGTCGTAGAGTATCTGGCCCGAGGTGGGCGAATAGATCCGGCTGATCAGGTTGAACACCGTGGTCTTGCCGGCACCGTTGGGGCCGATCAGGGTGAAGACCTCGCCGCGCTGGACGTCGAAGCTGACGTTGTTGACCGCCAGCACGCCGCCAAAGCGCACGGACAGGTTTTGAGCAGAAAGAAGGACGTCGTTCATCATTTCAGCCTGTCGGATTTCTGGAAGCTCTTTTGCCGCTTGAACATGCCTTTGCGGTAGAACGGGAACAGCTGGAACCAGGTGCGGATCTTGAGCCAGCGCCCATACAGGCCCAGGGGCTCGAACATCACGAATGCGATCAGGACCAGGCCGTACACCAGGCCTTGCAACCCCGGCGCCTGGCCGATGGCGTCGGGCAGATAATCCTTGCCGAGTGCAATCAGCTGCGGCATGGTGATCAGGAAGATGGCCCCCAGGAAGGCGCCATGGATCGAGCCCAGGCCACCGATGACCACCATCAGCAGCAGGTCCACCGATTGCAGGATGTTGAACTGGTCAGGGCTGATGAACTGCAGCTTGTGGGCATAGAGCGCGCCGCCCATGCCCGCCAGCGCCGCCGACATCATGAACGACAGGGTCTTGTAGCGCGCCAGGTGGATGCCCATGCTTTGCGCCGAAATTTCCGAATCGCGGATGGCCACAAAAGCCCGGCCGGTGGCGCTGCGCAGCAGGTTCAGCACCGCCAGAGTGGCCAGCACCGTCACCACCAGACAGACGAAGTAAAACGATTCGGCGCTGCTGGCCTCAAAGCCAAACAGGTCGATGGCCTTGACGTGCTTGCCCGCGTTGCCCCCGGTCACACTTTCCCAACGGGCCAGGCCCTCTTCGACAATGAAGCCGAACGACAAGGTGGCGATGCCCAGATAAATGCCTTTGACCCGCAAGGCCGGTAGACCCACCACCGCACCCACCGCGGCAGACAGGCCGGCGGCCATGGCCAGCGACACCGGAAACGGCCAGCCCTTGGCGGCCAGCACGGCTTCGGTGTAGGCGCCCACCCCCAGGAAGGCGGCGTGCCCCATCGAGAACAGGCCAGTGAAACCGGCCAGCAGCATCAGCCCCAGCCCGACCACGCTGTAGATCAGCACAAAGGTCAGCTGGGCCAGCCAGTACTCGTCGATCAGCCAGGGCGCGCCCAGCAAAAACACCACCAGCAGGCTGTACCAGAAGACATGCCCGCCGTGCTTGGCCAGGCGGATGTCCTGGTCGTATTCGGTCTTGAAGATGAAGCGCATGGGTCAGACTTTCTTGCGCAGGTTGTCGCCAAACAGGCCATTGGGCTTGAGCACCAGCATCAGCAGCACCACGATGTAGGCGGCAATGTCCTTGAAGCCCTCGGGCAGCCAGAAGCCCGACAGCGCTTCGACCACGCCGATGACCACGCCGCCCACAATCGCACCGGGCAAGCTGCCAAAGCCCCCCACCACGGCGGCGGGGAAGGCCTTGAGACCGATGAAGCCCATGTTGGCGTGCACAAAGGTGATGGGGGCCAGCAGCAGCCCGGCAATGGCGGCCACAGCTGCGGCCAGCGCCCAGACCAGACCGTTGAGCTTTTGCACCGGGATGCCCATGTAATAGGCGGCCAGCTGGTTTTGTGAAGACGCCTGCATGGCGATGCCCACGCGCGAGTAGCGGAACACGATGTAAAGCACCAGCGACAGCAGCGCGGTGGCCGCGACCACCACCACCTGCGTGGCACCGATGACCACGCCGCCCAGATTGAATGAGCTGTCCTTGTAGGGCACTTGCAGGGTGTGGGTTTCGGTGCCGATGTCGGGGATCATGGTGATCAGGCCACGTGCCACATAGCCGATGCCGATGGTCAGCATCACGATGGAAAAAGCGGGCTGTCCCAGCACTGGCCGGATCACGGCCCGCTCGATCAGCCAGCCGATGGCGGCCATGGCCAGCATCGATGAGGGGATGGCCAGCCAGAACGGCAGACCCAGCCAGTTCACGCAGGCCAGGCCGCAAAAGGCCCCCAGCATCATGAGCTCGCCCTGGGCAAAGCTCACGGTTTCGGTGGCTTTGTAGATCAGCACAAAGCCCAGCGCAATCAGACCGTAAATACAGCCCTGGGCGACCCCGCTGAAGATGACTTGCAACTCCTGCATCCTTGCCTTCCTGCCTGTTGAGGCGGGTGATTTCAAAGGAAAGTCAGTTCATTGACAGCAAAGTGGATTTCACTATCATGACCAAACAAGCACTTGCTTTTTATCTTAGGCTGTGAACTTCACACCGCAATTTGGGGAAACCCCTAGGCCATGGCAGAAACCCGCAAACGAGTGAAAAGTCCCGGTGTCGACGGGCAGGACGAGGCCAACCGCAGGCAAGCCCTGATCCGGGCCTCGGCCCGCCTCTTCCGTGAAAAAGGTTTCGAGGCCACCACGGTGCGCGACATTGCGGGCGCGGTGGGCATGCGCTCGGGCAGCCCGTTCTACCATTTCAGCAACAAGCAGGACATCCTCAAGGCCGTCATGGAAGAGGGCTTGCGCCAGGGGCTGGGGCGCACCGAAGAGGCACTCCAGAGCGCCACCACACCGCAAGAGCGATTTCGCGCCATGGTGCGCACGCATTACGGCATCCTGCACGACGAAGGCAGTGAATTCATTGCCGTGCTGCTTTACGACTGGCGCAGTCTGCCGGACGAGCACAAGCAAGACATCATCGCCGTGAAAGACCGCTACGACCTGCTGTGGCACGCCTGCCTGAAAGAGCTGATGGGTCTGGGCCTGCTGGGCGCCAATTCGGACCACGATCAGGCCGCTGCAGGTGATGTGAAAACCGCACGCCTGATGATCATGGGCGCGATCAATTTCACCGTCACCTGGTACAAGCAGCAAGTCGGACGCGGGGCCATGGACCTGGATGCCCTGTCGGACCGCACGGTCCGTTTCTTCATGCGCGAGGCTTCATGAAAACCATCCGCATCGCATCCGGCCTCGGCTTTTATGGCGATGCCTGGGCGCCGATCCGCGCCGCCATCGAGCATGGCGATGTGCAGTACGTCTGCTCGGACCACCTGGCCGAGTTGACGCTGGCGATCCTGCAAAAGGACCGCCAGCGTGATCCATCCACCGGCTACGCCAAGGATCTGATCCCGATGCTGGCCGAGTTGTGGCCTTTGGCCGCAGCACGCGGCGTTCGCTTTGTGCTCAATGCAGGCGGGCTGAACCCGCAGGGCGCGCGTGACGCGCTGGTGCAGCTGTTCAAAAAACGCGGCTGGCAAGCGAAGATCGCCGTGGTGACGGGCGACGCCGTGCTGGACCGCATCGATGCGCTGCAGCAATCGGGCGAGAGCCTGGCCCACATGGACAACGGGCAGCCGATCGACACCGTGCGCGAGCAATTGGTGTTCGCCAACGTCTACCTGGGGGCGCGTCCGATCGCGCAGGCGCTGGACCAGGGCGCGGACATCGTCATCACCGGGCGCGTGGCCGATGCAGCGCTGTTTCTCGCGCCCATGCTGCACGAGTTTGGCTGGCGAAGCGATGAACTCGACAAGCTGGCCCAGGGCATCGTGGCCGGGCATTTGCTCGAATGCTCGGGCCAGGGTGCGGGCGGCAACTTCGGCTCGGCCGGTGCCTGGCAGCGCATGGCCGACTTTGCCCACATCGGTTACCCGATCGCCGAAATCAACGAAGACGGTCGGCTGTTCATCACCAAAGCGCCTGGCACAGGCGGGCGCATCCACTTCCACACGGTGCGCCAGCAACTGCTCTACGAAGTGCACAACCCGCACCGTTATGTCACGCCCGATGTGGTGTTGGACATGGGTGAGCTGGAACTGCGTGACGCGGGGCCGGACCGCGTCGAGGTGGTGGGGGCCAAAGGCCACCCCGCGCCCGAAAAACTCAAGCTGGTGGCGGGTTACCAGAACGGCTGGATGGGCCACGCCGTGGTCGGCTTCAGCTGGCCCGACGCCCTGAGCAAAGCGCGGGCCGTGGCGGACAACATCCAGCAGCAGTTGCGCGACAAGCAGATGCCGCACGACGAGGTGTGCGTGGAGTTTTTGGGGCACAACGTGTTTCTGGGGCCGCACGCGAGCCAGCCCGCCAGCGAGGACGACATCAACGAAATCTGGCTGCGCATGGCGGTGCGCACGCCCGACAAGCGCGTGGCCGATGGGTTTGGCCGCCTGTTCCCGTGGCTGGCGCTCTCCGGCCCGCCTTACATGGGGGGCTTTCACGGGATCGAGCCGGCCAGCCAGCTGCTGGGCCTGTGGCCCTCGCTGGTGCGGCGCGAAACCATCGAGCCGCACATCGTGGTGGATGTTCAGGAGGTCGCATGAAACTGCGTCTGGCGCAAATCGCCCACGCCCGCAGTGGCGACAAAGCCAACCGGGCCGACATCGGCCTGTTCGCCTGGGAGCCGCTGGGCTATACCCTGCTGCTGCAGCACGTCACGCGCGAACGCGTGGCCGCGCACTTTGCGCATGTGATGCAGCAGCCTGGGGTGCAAGCGGTCGAGCGTTACGAACTGCCCCGCATTCTGGCCATCAAGTGGGTGTTGAACGATGCCCTGGGTGGCGGTGCGGCGTCGAGCCTGCGCAGCGACAACCTGGGCAAGACGCTGGGTGCGCTGATGCTGCGCATGGAGATCGAGGTGGACGATGCGGCAGGTGCCGCTGCCGTGCAAGCGGCGTTGCTCGCGCAGCAGGCGCTCTGAACAGCAGGGTGCCTGGAACGGGCACCGGGAGCAGCCTTTAAACTCACCGCAACATCATTGGTGATTTTTCATGCTCTCCACCCAAGACAAAACCCGCATCGACGACACCCGCATCGCCTCGGTGCGCCCCCTGATGACGCCCGCATTGCTCGAAGAGCGCTGGCCCGCTTCGGTGCAGCACCTGGCGCTGGTGGAGCAATCCCGCCAGGACATTTCCCGCGTGCTGCAAGGCCAGGACGACCGCCTGGTGGTGGTGGTGGGGCCGTGCTCCATCCACGACCACGACCAGGCCATGGAATATGCCCGCCGTCTCAAGCTCGAAGCCGACCGGCACGCCAGGGACCTGATCGTGGTGATGCGCGTCTACTTTGAAAAACCGCGCACCACGGTGGGCTGGAAGGGCTACATCAACGACCCCCACCTGGACGGCAGTTTTGCCATGAACCAGGGGCTGGAGATGGCGCGCAAGTTGTTGCTGGACATCATTGACCTGGGCCTGCCTGTGGCGACCGAATTCCTCGATCTGCTCAGTCCGCAGTACATCAGTGATCTGGTGACCTGGGGCGCCATCGGTGCCCGCACCACCGAAAGCCAGAGCCACCGCCAGCTGGCCAGCGGTCTGTCCTGCCCGGTGGGCTTCAAGAACGGCACGGACGGTGGTGTCAAGGTCGCCGCCGACGCGGTGGTCGCCTCCAAAGCGCCGCACGCTTTCATGGGCATGACCAAGATGGGGCAGGCCGCGATTTTCGAGACGCGTGGCAACCAGGACGTGCACATCATCCTGCGCGGCGGCAAGCAACCCAATTACTCGGCCGCCGATGTGGACGCCGCTTGCCAGGCGCTGAAGGCTTCAGGGCTGGCGCCGCAGGTCATGGTCGATGTGTCGCACGCCAACAGCAGCAAGCAGCACCAAAAGCAGATCGAGGTGGCGCACGATGTGGCCGGACAAATCGCCGCCGGCGACACCCGCATCATGGGCCTGATGGTCGAGAGTCATCTGCATGAGGGCCGTCAGGACCAGAAACCTGGCGTGCCGCTGCAGCACGGTGTGTCCATCACCGACGCCTGCATCAGTTTCGAGCAGACGATTCCGGTGCTGGACGCGCTGGCCAATGCAGTCCAGCAGCGCCGGGCCAAACGCTGAAGCTCACGCGCTGAGCAAGCCCGTGAGCTTCTCGGCGACGATGGCCCAGTCTGAATCCTGGGCAATCGCTTCCTTGAGAAAGTCGCGCTGACTGTCGTTCCACAGCGGGGCGGCCACCAACGTGTGCTGGCGACAGATGCCCTGGTGTTGCCGTATGAACCGTTCGATGGTTTCGGCGTCCGAGGGCAGGCCCAGTTGCTGGAACAGGTCCGACATGGTGAAAAAATTTCCGTGCATCCGATGCTCCTTTCGTGTGTCGGCACATGCAGGGAGCATGCGCACCTCCTGAAAGACCATCAGCGACCTGGCTCACAGACCGCTTGTCGCAGCTCAGTCCAGCTTGGTGCCGGCCGCCTTGACCACGGCGGCCATGCGCACATAGTCAGCGGCCAGCAGTTTGCCAAAGTCCGCATTGCTCATGGCTTGCGGCTCAATGCCTTGTTTGTCCAGACGTTCCAGGATGGCCGGGTCCTTGAGCAGCTTGCCCACCGCCGCATTGATGCGGTCAGCCTGTGCATGGCTTGTCGCAGCAGGCCCCACAAAACCGAACCACGAATCGAACTGGTAGCCGGGCAGACCGCTGTCGGCCAGGGGCGGCAGATCGGGCAGGTACTTGCTGCGCTTGGGCGAGGTCACACCCAGCAAGCGCAGGCGGTTGTCCTTGGCAAAGGCCAGTGCACCGATGCTGGCGGCGATCACCGCCTGGGCACGGCCCGAGATGACCTCGTTGATGGCTTCGCCCGTGGCCTTGAGGGGCACGTGCACCATGTCGATGTTGGCCAGGCCGCAGAAATAAGCCATGGCCAGGTGGGTGGCGCTGCCCACGCCGGCCGAGGCGTAGTTCATCTTGCCCGGGTTGGCTTTGGCGTAGCGGATGAACTCGGCCGCATTTTTGGCGGGCACGTCCGGGTGGATCATCATCACGTAGCTGGCGTGCCCGATGTGGGCATAGGGCGTGAAGTCCTTTTGCGGGTCATAGCTCAGTTTGTTGTAGAGCGAGCCTGCGATGTTGTGGCTCACGGCGGCGGCCACCATCACGGTGCCATCGGCCTCGGCGCGGGCCACGAAGCCTGTGCCAATGGTGCCGCCGGCGCCCGCCTTGTTCTCCACGATCACGGTTTGCCCCAGCGCAGTGCCCAATTCGTTGGACAGTGCGCGGGCCAGGATGTCCTGCACGCCGCCAGCGGCAAAAGGCACGACGATGCGCACCGTTTTGGACGACTGGGCACGGGCCAGGTCAAAGGCGGACAGCAGGGCAGCGCCCAGGCTGGAGGTGATCAGTTCGCGGCGATGGATCATCGTCAATTCCTTCAATGGTTCAGTTCACACACAGTTGATCGGCCAGGCGCCGCATGAAGCGCTCGCACCAGGCCAGCTGCTCCAGGGTCACCCATTCGTTGGGTTGGTGCGCCTGGGCGATGTGGCCGGGGCCGCACACGATGGTGGGCACACCCGCCTGGTGGAACAAAGCAGCTTCCGTGCCGAAGGATACTTTGCCCGCCCCGCTGCTCGGGTCAACGTCGGCGCAGTGAAAGCACAGTTGTGCGATCTCGCTGTCGGCGGCCGTGGCAAAACCGGGCAGCACCGATTTGAGTTCGTGTGTGATGCCGGTGCCTGGGGCCACCGCCTGCATGGCGGGCACCAGGCTGTCGGCGAAAGCGTTGGCCTGGGCAAACAGGTCTTCGGGGCTGTTCATGTGGTGGTGACGGATTTCCCAGGTCACCTCACACTGGCGGGGAATGATGTTGAGCGCCGTGCCACCCGCGATCACGCCTGTGTGCACGGTGGTGTGCGGCACGTCGTAGATCGGATCGAAGGGGCCATTGGCCACCAGGCTGCGGTGCATGCTTTTGAGGTGGGCGACAAACTCGCAGGCGATCTCGACCGCGTTGACGCCCAGCGGCGTGAGCGAAGAGTGCGCCTCAAAACCATGCACGGTGGTCTTGTAGGCCCGCTTGCCTTTGTGCGCGATCACCACCTGCATCCCGGTGGGTTCACCCACGATGCAGCCGGCGGGCTTGAAGCCTTGCGCCGTCATGTCGGCGATCATGCGGCGCACGCCGATGCAGCCGACTTCCTCGTCGTAGCTGAAGGCCAGATGCACCGGGCGCTTGAGCTGGCGCTTGAGCAGCTCGGGCACCATCAGCAGGGCGATGGCGCCGAAGCTTTTCATGTCGGTCACGCCGCGGCCGTACATCTTGTCGCCGATCACGGTGACCTGGAACGGGTCGGTGTCCCAGGGCTGGCCGTCCACCGGCACCACATCGGTGTGGCCAGACAGCACGATACCGCCCACCTTGGTTTCGCCGTCGTGCGCAGGCAAGGTGGCCCAGAGGTTGGCCTTCTTGCCACTGTCGTCGTAGGTGCGTGAGCACTGGACGCCCAAGTCGTTCAGGTACGCCTCTGTCCAGTCGAGCAAGGCCAGATTGCTGTCGCGCGACACCGTGGCAAACGAAACCCATTTTTCAATCAAGGGCAGTGCGGCCAGGTCGGTGGCTTGGGCAGAGGCAAGCGCTGAATGGGGTGTCGGTGCGTTCATGGGCAGGGCAGCGGGGTCGGTAAAAAAACCATCATACCTTTCGCATTTTCTTTTGGCAGCCCTTGTGGATTCATCTGTCACTCGCATTACTGGGCACCTGCGGTCTTGGCCCCTATCATGTCCAGCCGCCCAAGGGCGCATGAGGAGACACAGATGCAGAAGACGCTTTCTTTCATGGGCCGCCGCACGGTGCTGGCCGTGCTGACCGGCGCGCTGGCACAGGTGCCCGCAGCCCTCGTTCATGCCCAGGACAAATACCCCTCGCGGGCCGTGACACTGGTCGTGCCGCAGTCCGCCGGAGGCGCCAACGATGCGATCGCCCGTGTGCTGGCGCAGAAACTGTCCGAGCAGACCGGGCAGTCCTTTGTGGTGGAAAACCGCACGGGTGCGGGCGGCAACGTGGGCATCGCTTACGCGGCCAAGACGCGGCCTGATGGTTACACCCTGATGCTCACGGCAGACAGCGCGCAGGTCATCAACCCGGCCCTGTACCCCAAGACGGGGTTTGATCCGGTCAAGGACTTCGATCCGGTGGCCCCGGTGGCCAAGGCGGGCTATGTGCTGGTGGCCAACCCGGCGTTCCCGGGCAACAACGTGGCCGAGCTGGTGCAGCAGGCCAAAGCCCAACCCGGCAAGTTCGCCATTGCCTCGGCGGGCAATGGCACGCTCAACCACCTGATTGGCGAGATGCTGCAAAAAGCCACAGGCATCCAGCTGACCCACATCCCGTACAAGGCGTCGGCCGCCGCCGCCGCCGATGTGGTGGGTGGTCAGGTGCCGCTGTCGGTCCAAAGCACGCCGTCGTCGCTGGCCTTCATCAAGTCGGGCAAGCTCAAGGCGCTGGGCGTGGTCAACGAAAAGCGGCTGGCCCAATTGCCCGATGTGCCCACCATTGGTGAGACCATCAAGGGCTTCGGCACCACGCCCTGGTATGGCCTGTTCGCCCCGGCGGGCACACCCAAGGCCGTGTTGACGGCTTTGCAGGATGAAATTGGCAAGGCACTCGACAGCGCCGATGTCAAAGACAAACTGGCCACGCTTGGCTGTGAGCCTTTCAAGGGCACGGGCGAGCAACTGGGCGCCATCGTCAAGTCCGATCTGGTGCGTTGGGCGCAGATCGTCAAAGACTCCGGTGCCAGAATCGATTGACCCCACGGAGATTGGCCATGCCACAACATCTTGCCGAGCGCCTGTCGCAAGTCACCTACGAATCGCTGGCCCCCGAGGTCAAACCGCTGGCCGATGACATCCTCAAGGTGTCGAGTGCGGCGCTGGGTGGCCCTTACAACGCCTTGCTGCGCAGCCCCGAGATGGCGCGGCGCTGCTTTGACTTCCTCGACTACCTGCGTTTTCGCACCTCGGTCAACAAACGGCTCAACGAATTCGCCATCCTGATCCAGGCGCGCATCTCGAACGCCCAGTACGAGTGGTGGGCGCACGAGACCATCGCCCGCAAGGCGGGATTGTCCGACGCCGTGATGGACGATCTGCGTGCCTGCCGCCGCCCCGCCAGCATGCAGGCCGATGAGGCGCTGGTGTACGACTACTGCGTGCAGCTCTCGCTCAACCACCGTGTGCCCGATGCACTGTGGCAAAAGGCGGTGGACGCCATGGGCGAGCAGGCGGTGGTGGACCTGACCGTGCTGTCGGGCACCTATGTGATGGTGTCGATGCTGCTCAATGCCACCCAGGTCGGCATCCCGAATGGCGGTGCGCTGCCACTCGAGGTGCTGGAGCCGACCGACATTCGTGAACGTTTGCTCAAGTAAAAACGGACCTTCATCATGACCATTCAGATCAAAAAAGTGCTGACCTTGTGCGTTGCCGCCTGGGCGATGCAAGTGGCGGCGCAAGATTTCCCGAGCAAGCCCATCACCATGGTCATGCCCTATGCCCCGGGTGGTCCGGGCGACACCATCACGCGGGTGTTTGCGGGGGCCATGCAAAAAGTGCTGGGCCAGCAGATCGTGGTGGACAACACCGCAGGCGCTTCCGGCTCGATCGGTACGGCCAAGGTGGCCCGCGCCAGGCCCGACGGCTACACGCTGCTCATGATCCATGTGAGCCATGCGACCAACCCGGTTCTTTACAAAAACCTGCCCTACCACCCGGTGGACGATTTCGAGCCGATTGGTCGCGCCACCAATGGCCCGATGCTGATCGCAGCGCGCAACGAGTTCCCGTCGAAAGACCTGAACGAGTTCGTGGCCTACGTGAAAGCCAATGCCTCAAAAATCAGTCTGGCCCACGCGGGCGTGGGCTCGGCCTCGCACCTGTGTGCGCTCATGATGATGAGCACGCTGGGCGTGAAGTTCAATGAGATTCCCTACAAAGGCACAGGCCCGGCGCTCAACGACCTGATGGGCGGCCAGGTGGACTTGCTGTGTGACCAGACTTCGGGCACGGTGCCGTCCATCAAGGCGGGCAAGATCAAAGCCTATGCCGCAGCAGGCAAGACGCGTTTGCCTTCGCTGCCGCAGATGTCGGCGATCTCCGAAGCGGGTGTGCAGGGCTTTGACATCAACATCTCGTTTGGTCTGTATGCCCCCAAGGGCACGCCCAAACCCGTGCTCGACAAACTCACGGCGGCCCTGCAAGCGTCGGTGGGTGACCCCGAAGTGCGCCAGCGCCTGGAGGCCATGGGCATCTCGGCCGTGAGCGTCGATCTGGCCCGCCCCGAGGCTTTGCGTGCCCACCTCAAAAACGAAATCGACACCTTGGGAGGCTTGCTGACCAAGGCAGGCGTCAAGCCGGAGTGAGCGCCTGGCTGCCACTTTTGATCACGCTGGTGATCCAGGCCATGGTGTCCATGGCCTTGCTGACCTTGCCCGTCATGGCCCCTGTGGTCGCCAATGCCCTGGAGGTCTCTCCTGCGCTGGTCGGGATGTACGTCTCGGTCACCTATGCCGGCGCCATGACCGCCAGCCTGCTGGGAGGTGCCACCGTGCGGCGACTGGGCGCGATCCGGGTGAGCCAGTGGGGTTTGCTGCTGTGTGCCGCAGGCCTCTTGCTGTGCATGCTCCCCTGGCTGCCTGCGATGGTGCTGGGGGCCGTGTGCATTGGCCTGGGTTATGGGCCGATCACGCCCGCCAGTTCGCACCTGCTGGCGCGCACCACGCCCAAAGACCAGATGTCGCTGGTGTTCTCGATCAAGCAGACGGGTGTGCCTGTGGGCAGCATGCTGGCCGGGGCCGTGGTGCCCAGCTTGCTGCTGCTGGTGGGCTGGCAGTGGAGCATGGCCGCAGTGGCCGGGGTCTGTCTGGCGTGCGCGCTGGTGTCGCAGCCGCTGCGGCGTGAACTCGACGAAGACCGCGATGCAGGACACCATGTGCATCTGGGCAGCCTGATCCAGCCGATCCGTCTGGTGCTGGCACACAAGGCACTCACCACCATGGCCGCATGTTCGTTCATGTTTTCCATGGTGCAGATGTCGCTGACCACCTATCTGGTGACCTACCTCAACAAGGACTTGTCGTTCGGCTTGGTGGCCGCCGGGCTGTTCCTGTCGGTCACGCAGATGGGCGGCATCGGCGGGCGCATCCTGTGGGGCTATGTGGCCGACCGCTGGCTTGGGGCCCGGCGCATGCTGTTGGTGCTGGCAGGCCTGATGGTCAGCGGTGCGCTGGCCACAGCCCTGTTGTCAGCAGACACACCGGGGGTGTGGATGATCCTGGTGCTGGTGGTCTTTGGTGCCTCGGCCATTGGCTGGAATGGTGTGTATCTGGCCGAAGTGGCCCGCCGTGCCCCCGAGGGCATGGCCAGCCTCGCCACAGGTGGCACGCTGGCGTTCACGTTTTTGGGCGTGGTGCTGGGCCCACCGGTGTTTGGCCTGCTCTCAACCGTGTTTGGCACTTACCGTGCGGGCTTTCTGGCCCTCATGGGGGTGGCCACCTGCAGTGCGGTGGTGCTGTGGTGGAGTCAGAGAAACCGCGTTGCCGTTGCGTGAACGAAGCGCGTTCGTCCGCTTCACGCCGATCATCCACTACCATCGACCGTCACCTTTTACAGAAAGTCAGCCCGTGTTTCGTACCTTAAAGCACCCTGGCGTGGTCGCCATCACCCTCGCTGCCGCGGGCATCCTGATGATCACCAACGGCATCCGTCTGGCCAACGGCCTGTTCCTGGGGCCGATCAACACGTCCACCGGTTTGGGCATTGCCAGCTTGAGTCTGGCCATGGCCATTGGTCAATTTTTCTGGGGAGCCGTGCAGCCTGTCACGGGCGCTTTGTCTGACCGATTCGGACCTCGCCCAGTGCTGTTGGGCGGTGTGGTGCTGATGGCGGTGGCCACCGCGCTCACGCCCTTCATGAGCTCCACTTTGGGGCTGGCCTTGACGCTGGGCGTGCTGTCTGCTGCGGGCTCGGGTGCGGCGAGTTTCTCTGTGCTGATCGGTGCGGCTGCGCAGCGCATGCCGGCCGAATCGCGTGGCACGGCTTCGGGCGTGATCAACGCGGGGGGCTCTTTCGGGCAATTCGTGTTTGCACCCATCGCCCAGAAGCTGATCCAGTCCCTGGGTTGGATGGGGGCCATGTGGTCGATGGCGCTCATCACCCTGGCCGCCCTGCCGCTGGTGGGCAAGCTCACCGCCAACACCCAGGCGCCCCACGCCAGTGCCACGCCCGACGGCGGCATGCGCCAGGCGCTCAAGGACGCGTTCCGCAATCCCAGCTACGGGCTGCTGCATCTGGGCTTCTTCACTTGTGGCTTCCACATCGCGTTCCTGGTCACGCATTTGCCAGGCGAGGTGGACCTGTGCGGCCTGCCGCCTTCGGTGGCGAGTTGGTCACTGGCCATCATCGGCTTGGCGAACATTGCGGGCAGTCTTTATGTGGGAGGGGCTGTGACCCGATACCGCAGCAAGTATGTGCTGGCGGTGATGTACGGCTCGCGCGCGGTGCTGGTGGCCGCTTACCTGCTGCTGCCCAAGACCGCGTGGACTTTCTATGCGTTCGCAGCCGGCCTTGGGTTCACCTGGCTGGCCACTGTGCCCCCTACGGCGACGCTGGTGGGCAAGCTGTTTGGCACACGTTACCTCGCCACGCTGTTTGGCATGACGCTGCTGTCGCACCAGATCGGCGGCTTTTTGGGCGCATGGCTGGGCGGTCTGGCCATCACCCGCATGGGTGACTATTCGTGGATGTGGTACGCCGACATGGTGCTGGCGCTGGGCGCGGCGCTGGTGAACCTGCCCATCCGCGAAGCGGCCATCGCCAAACCTGCTGCTGCCTGACGCTTCAACGCACGCGCTGCTGCAAGGCTTCGAACGACATCAACTCCCCGGCCAGCGCGCTGGCCATCACCGTGGGCGGGCTGGCCAGCCAGACCTGGCCTGGCCCCGAGCGGCCCGGAAAGTTGCGGTTGATGGCGCTCACGGTGACCTGCGCTGCATCGGTGGACGAGCCCGGCCCGCAGTTGGCGCAGGCCCCGCACGAGGGCTGCAAAATCCGCACACCCATGGCCGCGAAAGTCCTGTCGTAGCCTTTGTCGGTGCAGTAGTCCCGCACGGCGGTGGTGCCGTACTGCAAAAACACCTGCACGCCCTCGGCCACCTTGAGCCCGTGTTTCAGGCCCCAGGCCAGCACCGCGTGGTAATGGTCGAAGTCTTCGCGCTTGCCTGCGGTGCATGAGCCGCCGTAGGCGATGTCGATGCGAATGCGCTCTTGCAAATCACTCAAGGCCAGGCCCTGACCCGGATCGCCGGGCCGGGCCACCATGGGTTGCAGGTGGCTCAGGTCCACCGCGATCTGGTGCGCAAAGCGGGCGTCTGCGTCGCTGTGCATCCAGTCCTCGATCTGAAAATCCACGCCGCGGCGTTCTTTCAAAAAACGCACGGTCTCAGCATCCGGGGCCACGATGCCCGTGAGCCCCCCAAGCTCCGCGCACATGTTGGTCAGGGTGGCGCGTTCGTCGGTGCTGAGACGGGCAATGCCCTCGCCCGCAAACTCGAACACCTTGCCCACGCCCTGGCCCTCGCGGATGAAGGGCAGGGCCAACAGGTGCAGCATCAGGTCCTTGGCGGTCACGCCTGCAGGCAGGCGGCCTTGCAATGTCACCCGCACACTGTCGGGCCAACGCAGGCGCACTGCGCCGGTCACGAAGGCGTTGGCCATGTCGCTGGTGCCCACACCAAAAGCCACGCAGCCCAAAGCGCCGCTGTGCGGTGTGTGTGAATCGGTGCCCACCACCACCTGGCCCGGCAGGGCGTAGTGCTCGGCCACCATGGCGTGTGAGATGCCGGCCACGTTGCTGCCGTCGTCCTGTAGCACTTCGGCATCGGTCAGCGTGCGGTGCATGCGCAGACCGTGACGCCTGGCAAAGTCGCGCTGCGCCTGGCTCATGGCGTGCATGGGGGCGATCAGGCCGCCGCGCACATGCGCCGGGCTTTCGTCAACGTAAGAGGTGTGGTCTTCGAACACCACGATCTGCTCGGGTCGCTGCAAGGTGAAGTGCTCACCCAGTGCACTCTTCATGAGTGTGTCGGCCATGCCGGTGTAGTACTCGTGGATGAAACGCCAGTCGGCTTGCACAAACACGCCATCACCCGTTTGCGGCGCGGCAGGCGTGAAAGGGGTGTGCAGCAGGTGGTGCGAGAGAATTTTCTCGAACAGGGTTTGGGGTGAGTTGCCCTGTAGGAGCGACGCCCCCGCCGCGATGGTTTGCGACTGGCCAGCAGATCGCGGCGGGGGCGCCGCTCCTACAGAAGGTGTTGCCAGGTGCTGTTGCCCCCAGCGCAGCAGGCCACCGGCGCGCAGCACGGCAGCGGCCAGGGGGTCGCGATCGGCCACGAGGTCGTCCACACTCAGGGTCTCGCCCCGAGCGATGCGGTTCAGCAAGCCGAAATCGGTCGAGGTGAACAGGCCGATGTTGTCGGCGTTCTGGCGGTAGATGCGCTCAAAGCTCTCGGCAATCACCAGCCGCACGCCCGCCAGTTTTTCGGCAGTGGGGCTGTGCTCGCGTGATGAGCCTTTGCCGTAGCGGCGGCCTGCCACCAGCACGGCAAAACCGGCTTGCCGCAGCGCCCGCCGTGCGATCGGGTTCACCCCGTCACAGCGCAACCCGGTGTGGGCAAAGTCACCCAGCGTGTCGTCGTAATGGCTGAGGATGTGCACGGGCGTGATCTCGTCGGTCGAGACATCGCTGCGCAGGGGCTTGGCCTGTTCGTGCGTCAGGGCCTCACCGGCCAGTTGATGTTGGATCAGGGTCGGGTCCTGGCTGAGGTACAGGATCTTCCAGTTGGTGGTGTTCATGGGCTTGCGGGTGTGTGGGCGGTGGACAGGAATTCGAGCAGCTTCAAGGCTGCAGGTGTGAGGACTTCTTCTCCCCGATGGCAAAGGACAAAGCGCCGTTGCGACCACGGCTCGTGCAACGGCAGCACGGCCAGTCCGTAGGCCTCGGCATACAGGCCCGTCACTTCTCGGGGCACCAGGGCAATGGCCAGTCCGGCGCGCACCACGCGCAGCGCGGCCTCAAAGTTGGTGACGATCACGCGGTGTTGCAGGCGCTTGCCCAGCAGCCCCGCTTCGCGTTGCAGCATCACTTCCACGGCCGAGTTGATCGGCATGATCACGTGTTCAAAGTCCAGCGTGTCGGCGTAGCGCAGTGCTTTCAGCGTGCACAGCGGGTGCCCTTTGGGCACGGCCACGCACAGGTGGTCGTGGCGGTAGGTGCGCGTGCGCAGCAGACCGGTCTCGGCCGCGTCCCAGCAGATGCCAATCGAAGCCACGCCGTCTCGGATGCCCCGCACCACCTCGGGGCTGATGCGCTCTTCCAGATCGATCTGGATGTTTTGATGCTCTGCTTGTTTCAGGAACTCGGCGATCTCGTCGGCCAGCGACTCGGCCATGACCGAGGCCGTGGCCAGCACGTTGACGCGGCCCTGGATGCCCGCCGCGTGGCTGGCCATGTCGCGCTCGATGCGGCTGGCGCTCAACAGCATGCTGCGGGCGTGCTCCAGCAGGGTTTCACCGGCGGCCGTGGGCACCACGCCATGCTTGCGGCGGGTCAGCAGGCTGGCACCCACGGTGGCTTCGAGCTGGGCCAGCCGCTTGCTCACGGCCGAGGCGACCATGTTGGCCTTTTCGGCGACACGGCTCATGTTGCCCGTGTCGCAGACGGTCACGAACAGGCGCAGCGAGGTCAGATCGAGGTCACGCATCAAGTTATTCCTTAATGGAACAAATGGACTTCCAAAATTGAATTGTATGATCGATTGGAAACATTAAACTCGCAGCCAGCACAGAGACAAGGACAAAGCATGAACACATTCCACTGGCCCGAGCGCGTGACCATCCGCGAAGTGGGCCTGCGCGACGGGCTGCAGAGCATTGCCCGCACCCTGCCCACGGCGCAGAAGCTGCAGTGGATTCAGGGGGCCTACGACGCGGGCCTGCGCGAGATCGAGGTCGGCTCCTTTGTGCCACCCAAACTGCTGCCCCAGCTGGCCGACACGGCCGAGCTGGTGGCCTTTGCCAAAACCCTGCCGGGTCTGGTGGTGTCGGTGCTGGTGCCCAACCTCAAAGGCGCCGAGCGCGCCATGGACAGCGGCGCCGACTGGATGCTGTTGCCCCTGTCGGCCAGCCACGCGCACAGCCTGGCCAACCTGCGCAAGGCCCCGGATGACGTGGTGGCCGAGATCGCCGCCATGGTCGAAGCCCGCCGCGTGAGAGGCTCGAACATCCGCATCGAAGTCGGCATGAGCACTGCGCTGGGCTGCACCATTCAAGGGCAGGTCGAGGTCAATGAAGTGCTGCGCCTGCTGAAAGCCGTGCTCGCGCTCGGCGTGGACCGCGTGGGCCTGGCCGACACCGTGGGCTATGCCGACCCGCGCCAGGTGGGTGAGTTGTTTGCCAAAGCGCGTGAAGTTGCGGGTGACAAGCTGGCCTGCGGGCATTTTCACGACACCCGCGGCCTGGGCATGGCCAACGTGATGGCCGCGCTGCAAACGGGCGAAACCCGTTTTGACGCCTGCCTCGCCGGCATTGGCGGCTGCCCGCACGCGCCAGGCGCCAGCGGCAACGTGGCCACCGAAGACCTGGCCTACCTTTTTGCCAGCATGGGCATCGAAACCGGCATCGATTTCGATAAGCTCATGGTTTTGCGCGCCCAGGTGGCGCAGTGGCTCGCAGGCGAATGCCTGCACGGTTCGATCGCGCAGGCGGGTTTGCCCAAGACCCTGCGCACCGCAGAGATGACAGCATGAACAATTCCGACAAAAAACTCCCGCTCGAAGGCCTGCGCGTCGTCGAATTCACCCACATGGTCATGGGCCCCACTTGCGGCATGGTGCTGGCCGACATGGGGGCCGAGGTCATCAAGGTCGAGCCCATCGAGGGCGACCGCACACGCCACCTGCTGGGTTCGGGCGCAGGCTTTTTCCCGATGTTCAACCGCAACAAGAAGAGCATCAAGATCAACCTGCAGTCTCCAGAAGGCGCCGAGATGGCGCGTCGCCTGTGCGCCACGGCCGATGTGGTGGCCGAGAACTTCAAGCCCGGCACCATGGTCAAGTACGGCCTGGATTACACCAGCCTGTCAGCGACGAACCCCAAGCTGATTTACGCGAGCCTCAAAGGCTTTTTGCCTGGCCCCTACGACCACCGCACGGCGCTCGACGAGGTGGTGCAGATGATGGGCGGGCTCGCCTACATGACCGGCCGCCCTGGCGACCCGCTGCGCGCGGGCACCAGCGTGAACGACATCATGGGCGGCATGTTCGGTGCCATCGGCATCCTGGGGGCGCTGATCCAGCGCGGCATCACCGGGCGCGGGCAAGAGATCCAGTCGGCCCTGTTCGAGAACAACGTGTTCCTGGTCGGCCAGCACATGTTGCAGTACGCCATCACCGGCCAGGCGGCCGAGCCCATGCCCAACCGCATCTCGGCCTGGGCGGTGTACGACGTGTTCACCGTCAAGAATGGCGAGCAGATTTTCCTGGCGGCTGTCAGCGATGCGCAATGGGCCACCTTCTGCGATGTGCTGGGCTTTGCCGACCTCAAGGCCGATCCGCGCTACTGCGATAACAACGCCCGCGTGTCCTTGCGCGATGTGATGATGCCCGAGCTGCGTCGCCGTCTGGAGGCTTTCACTGCCGCCGAGCTGACCGCGATTTTTGAAAAAGCCGGTCTGCCCTTTGCGCCTATCGTCAAACCCGAAGAGCTGTTCGACGACCCGCACCTGAACGCCACCGGGGCCCTGGCCAATGTGCGCCTGACAGACGGACCGAGGGCCGGTCAGACCGCCCGCGCAGCCTTGTTCCCGTTCACCATGGATGGTCAACGTCTGGGCGTGCGCCACCAGCCACCCCGGCAAGGTGAAAATACCGACGAACTGTTGCAGGGTCTGGGCCTGAGCGCTGCAGAGATCGAACGCTTGCGCTCGGTCAAGGCGGTGGCCTGATCCCCTGCGTGTATTCCAACATCCATCAAGAGAGACAAAACATGAAGTCCAACATCACACGCCGCACCGCTGTGGCCGCGCTGACATCTGTCGTCGTGACCGCCCCGGGTCTGTCGTTTGCGCAGACCGACCGCCCCATCAAGTTTATCCTGCCCAACGCCACCGGTTCGGGCGTGGACGCGATCACGCGTGCTGCTGCGCCTGCATTGGGCAAGGCACTGGGGGCCAATGTGGTGGTTGAAAACCAGGCCGGAGCCGGTGGCCTGGTGGGGCTGCAGGCCTTGTCCAAGAACCTGCCCGATGGCTTCACGTTGTCTGTGGTTTCGAACAATGTCGTGATCTTCCCCAGCGTGATGAAGAGCCTGCCCTTCGATATGCCAGGCGACTTCACGCCGATCGCCATCGTGGGCAGCACGCCCATGATTCTGGTGGTCAACCCGCAAAAGGTTTTGGCCACCAACAGCCGTGAATTCATCGCTGCGCTCAAGGCCAAGCCCGAAGGCTACAACTTCGGCTCTGGCGGCAACGGCACCATCCTGCACCTGGCGGCCGAGATGTTTCTGGACGAAGCCAAGGTCAATGCGCGCCACATTCCTTACAAGGGCGTCGGTCCCATGGTCACCGACTTGCTGGGTGGGCAGATCGATTTTGCGGTGGTGGCCTTGCCCAGCGTGCAGCAGCACATCAAATCGGGGGCGCTGCGCGCCATCGGTGCCTGTGCTGACAAGCGCACGGCCGCCGCACCCGACATCCCGACCTTTGTGGAGCAAGGCCTGAGCGGCTACACCATGGAGGCTTGGTTCGCCGTCATCGGCCCCAAGGGCATGGCGCCTGCGTTGGTCAAGAAAGTGCACGATGCGGTGGTGGTGGCTTTCAACGACCCTGGCGTCAAGGACACCATGGCCAAGCAGGGCAACACCATCAGCATCACCAGCACCGAGCAGGCCCACAAGGGTTTCCGCACCGAGTTGGCCAAATACGCAGCACTCGTCAAAAAAGCCGGCATCGAGCCGCAATAAAGCGGGTCAGCACGGTTGACAGCCAGTCTGTCAACCGTCACCATCGCAGCCATGTCCATTCAGGTCTTGATCGTCGGTATCCACCTCGCGCGCAGCACGCGGGGCAAGCCGTGCGCGCCACCCGTCTGTTTCCAGTGAAGTTCGCCACCCGCAGCGGTGGCCACCCCCCTTTTGATTTCTGGATGCGATCACATCCCCAGTGATGGGGTGGTTCGCACCCGCACTGGAGTTTTTCATGGCTGATCTGTTTGACAACCCGATGGGTTTGTGTGGTTTCGAGTTTGTGGAGTTCGCCTCGCCTGTGGCGGGCGTGCTGGAGCCCTTGTTTGAAAAAATGGGCTTCTCGTTGGTAGCCAAGCACCGTTCCAAAGACGTGGTGCTTTATCGCCAGGGTGACATCAATTTCATCGTCAACCGCGAACCCAAGAGCCTGGCCGGTTACTTTGCCGCCGAGCACGGCCCTTGCGCCTGTGCCTTGGCCTTCCGTGTGAAGGATTCGCATAAAGCGTATGAACGTGCGCTGGAGATGGGTGCGCAACCGGTGGAGATTCCGACCGGCCCGATGGAGCTGCGTTTGCCGGCCATCAAGGGCATTGGCGGTGCGCCTTTGTACCTGATCGACCGTTACGAAGACGGCAAGAGTATCTACGACATCGACTTTGAATTCATCGACGGCGTGGACCGCCACCCCCCTGGCCACGGGTTCAAGATCATCGACCACCTCACGCACAACGTCTACAAAGGTCGCATGGCCTTCTGGGGCGGTTTCTACGAGAAGATTTTCAACTTCCGCGAAATCCGTTACTTCGACATCAAGGGCGAATACACAGGGCTGACCAGCCGCGCCATGACCGCACCCGACGGCCTGATCCGCATCCCGCTCAACGAAGAGTCGGGCAAGACTGGCGGGCAGATCGAAGAGTTTCTGATGCAGTTCAACGGCGAAGGCATCCAGCACATCGCGCTGCTGACCGACGACATCTTGAAGAGCGTCGATGCCTTGCAGATGGCGGGCATTCCACTGATGACAGCGCCCAACGACATCTATTACGAGATGCTCGAAGAACGCCTCAAGGGCCATGGCGAGCCGGTGCCCGAGTTGCAGGCACGCGGCATTTTGATGGACGGCTCCACCGCCAATGGCGAAAAGCGTTTGCTGCTGCAGATCTTCAGCCAGACGCTGCTCGGTCCGGTGTTTTTCGAGTTCATCCAGCGCAAGGCCGACGAGGGCTTTGGCGAAGGCAACTTCAAGGCGCTGTTTGAAAGCCTGGAGCGCGACCAGATCCGCCGTGGGGCGATCCAGGTCGAGGCCTGAGTCTTTGGGTGTCTTTGTAGGAGCGACGCCCTCGTCGCGAAAAGTTCTGTGATGCAGGTTCATCGCCGCGAGGGCGCAGCTCCTACAGAGCCTCAGCTGCCCTTGCAAACCTTGAGCACCTGCTCACCGTAGGCTTCGAGCTTCTTCACGCCAATGCCGCTGATGCCCTGCAAGTCGACCAGGCTTTGCGGGGCGTGTTCGGCAATCGCGGCCAGCGTGGCGTCGTGGAAGATCACATAGGCGGGCAAGTTGTGTTCCTTGGCCACTTCGGCACGCCAGGCTTTGAGATTGATGTAACGCACCATCGCGTCCTGCCCCAGGTTGGCCGCTGCCGGGCTGGGGGCGCTGCGCGAGCGGCTGCGTTTGTCGGTGCGCTGGCTCGTGCTTTCACGCAGCTGCACCGCCACCTCGCCTTTGAGCACAGCGCGTGAGCCTTCTGTCAGGTGCAGCGTGCTGAAGCCGTCTTCGGTGTGCACGTGCAAGGCGCCAATGGCGATCAGCTGGCGCATCACGGCGCGCAGTTGCTGTTCGCTGTAGTCGGCGCCCAGGCCAAAGGTGCTGAGGCTCTCGTGGCCGCGCTGCACCACCTTGTCGGTCTTCTTGCCACGCACGATGTCCATGGTGTGGCCCGCGCCAAAATTGTGGCCGCTGCTCTGGTGGCAGCGGTACACGGTGGACAGCAGCTTGCGCGCCGCGTCGGTGCCGTCCCACACCTCGGGGGGGTGAAGGCAGTTGTCGCAGTTGCCGCAATACGGCATGTAAATGCCTTGCGTGATGTCCTGCTGGCCTGCATAGGTCTCGCCAAAGTAGCTGAGCAGCCGCACGCGGCGGCAGTCGGTGGCTTCGGCCAGACCCAGCAACGCGTCGAGTTTGCCGCGCATGACCTGTTTGAACTCTTCGCCCGCCGGGCTCTCGTCGATCATGCGGCGCTGGTTGACCACGTCCTGCAGGCCATAGGCCATCCACGCGTCGGATGCCAGACCGTCGCGCCCGGCGCGGCCGGTCTCCTGGTAGTAGCCTTCGATGTTCTTGGGCATGTCCAGGTGGGCCACAAAGCGCACATCGGGCTTGTCGATGCCCATGCCGAACGCGATGGTGGCGACCATCACCACGCCTTCTTCGCGCAGAAATTCGTTCTGGTGGCGTTGGCGCACATCGGCGGGCAGGCCCGCGTGGTAAGGCAGCGCACGCACACCGGCTTCAACCAGCATGGCCGCGACCTCTTCGACCCGCTTGCGCGACTGGCAATAGACCACGCCCGCTTCTTCGGGATGCTCGCGCTCGATGAAGCGCAGCAGCTGGGTGCTGGCGTCTTTTTTCTCGACGATGGTGTAACGGATGTTGGGCCGGTCAAAGCTGCTGATGAACAGCTCGGCTCTTTCCAGTTGCAGCCGCTCGATGATGTCGGCACGCGTCAGCGCATCGGCCGTGGCCGTGAGCGCCACGCGCGGCACGCTGGGATAACGCTCGTGCAGCACCGCCAGACCCCGGTACTCGGGCCGGAAGTCGTGGCCCCACTGGCTCACGCAATGCGCTTCGTCAATGGCAAACAGGCTGAGCAGGCCACGTTCGAGCAGCGAGTCCATCTGGGCCAGAAAGCGGGCGTTGGTCACGCGTTCGGGTGCGGCGTACAGCAGGGTGATTTCGCCGCGCAGCAGGCGGCGTTCAATGTCGCTGGCCTCGTCGCTGGTGAGGGTCGAGTTGAGGAAAGCGGCGTTCACGCCCGCTTCGTGCAGCGCACCCACCTGGTCGTGCATCAGCGCGATCAGGGGCGAGACCACCACCGTGATGCCGTGGCCCGCCCGCTGGCGCGCAATCGCCGGGATCTGGTAGCACAGCGATTTGCCCCCGCCCGTGGGCATGAGCACCAGCGCATCGCCCCCGGCGGCCACATGGTCGATGATGGCTTGCTGCGGACCGCGAAAGGCGTCGTAGCCAAAAACTTCGCGCAGGATGGGCAGGTGAGGGGACAAAGCGGGGTGGGGTGACAGCAAAACAGCTGATATTGTGCGCTACCGATTACCATCCACGCCATGCACACTTCTGCCCTTGTTCTGTTTTCCGGTGGCCAGGATTCCACCACCTGCCTGGCCCACGCCCTGACCCGCTATGAGCGGGTCGAAACCCTGGCCTTTGACTATGGCCAGCGCCACAAGGTCGAACTGGACGCCCGGCTGAACGTGCTCGCCGCGATCAAGACGCGCTTCCCGCAATGGGCCTCGAAGATGGGCGAAGACCACCTGCTCGATGCAGGCATCCTGGGGCAGATCAGCGAGACGTCCCTGACCCGCGACACCGCCATCGAAATGGAAAGCTCGGGCCTGCCCAACACCTTTGTGCCGGGGCGCAACCTGCTGTTCCTCACGCTGGCGGCGGCGTTGGCTTATCGCCGGGGACTGCAGGTCATCGTCACGGGCGTGTGCGAGACCGATTTTTCGGGCTACCCCGACTGCCGCGACGACACTATGAAGGCCATGCAGGTCGCCCTGTCGCTGGGCATGGACCGCAAGCTGCTGATCGAAACCCCGCTCATGTGGATCGACAAGGCCCAGACCTGGCAGCTGGCCTACGACCTGGGTCAGCGGGCCGATGCGTTGGGTGGTGGTCAGGCGCTGGTGGATCTGGTTGTCGAGCACAGCCACACCTGTTACCTGGGCGAGCGCACGCAGCGCCACGCCTGGGGTTATGGCTGCGGCCAGTGCCCGGCTTGCCAGCTCAGGGCTGCGGGCTTTGAGCGCTTCCAGAAAGCCTGAAAAAGACTTGAGATCCGGACTTTTACAATAGGGGCCATGAAAGCCCCTGTTTACACCCGCGCTCAAGCGCTGCCCGAGATCCTGAAAACCCGCATCGCCATCCTCGACGGCGCGATGGGCACCATGATCCAGCGCTTCAAGCTGACCGAGGCCGATTACCGGGGTGAGCGCTTCAAGGACTTCCCCAAGGACGTCAAGGGCAACAACGAGTTGTTGAGCCTGACCCGCCCCGATGTGATCCGTGACATCCACGAAGGCTATCTCGCCGCCGGGGCCGACATGATCGAGACCAACACCTTTGGCGCGACCACGGTGGCCCAGGCCGACTACGACATGCAGCACCTGGCCCGCGAGATGAACCTCGCATCCGCCAAACTGGCCCGCGCCGCCTGCGACAAGTTCTCCACACCCGACAAGCCCCGCTTTGTGGTCGGCGCTTTGGGCCCCACGCCCAAGACCGCCAGCATCAGCCCCGACGTGAACGACGCCGGTGCCCGCAACGTGACCTTTGAAGAGCTGCGCGCCGCCTATTACGAGCAGGTCGAAGCCCTGGTCGAAGGTGGCTCGGACGTGCTGCTGGTCGAGACGATTTTTGACACCCTCAACGCCAAAGCCGCGCTGTTTGCCATCGAAGAATTCTTTGAAGCCAGTGGCCAGCGCTTGCCGCTCATCATCAGCGGCACCGTGACCGACGCTTCGGGCCGCATCCTGAGCGGCCAGACCGTCACCGCGTTCTGGCACAGCGTGCGCCACGCGCAGCCCCTGGCGATTGGCCTGAACTGCGCGCTGGGTGCCACGCTGATGCGCCCTTACATCCAGGAACTCAACAAGGTCGCAGAAGACACCTTCATCAGCTGCTACCCCAACGCCGGCCTGCCCAACCCCATGAGCGACACCGGCTTTGACGAGACCCCGGAAGTGACCAGCCGCTTGCTGCACGAGTTCGCCGCCGAAGGCCTGGTCAACATCGTGGGCGGCTGCTGCGGCACCACGCCCGACCACATCGGCGCGATCAGCCGGGCGGTTGGCCCGCTGGCACCGCGCGACGTGCACGGTGGCTTTTTCTACAAAGAAGCCGCCTGACGGGCCCATGTGGGAGCGGCGCCCTCGCCGCGATAGGGCCTTTGCAGACCACACGCCATCGCCCCGAGGGCGGGACTCCCACAAGACAGCGTACCCCTGCACGAGAGGCGCCCATGTAGGAGCGGCGCCCCCGCCGCGATAGGGCTTTTGCAGACCACGCGCCATCGCCCCGGGGCGGGGCTCCCACAGCACACATTTCCCGAGCTGCCCGAGCCCGACTTCGTCTGAAAAGACGATGTGCAGCCGCAGGCTGTGCGGCACCATGACCCTCAGAACGCGCCTTCAGGCGCCAATGAGGTGGATGTATGGCCGGACCCCTGACGGGCATGAAGGTGATCGAGATGGCCGGGATCGGTCCCGGGCCGTTTTGCGCGATGGTGCTGGCCGATCTGGGCGCCGATGTGGTGCGCGTGGCCCGACCCGATGCCACGCTCGATCCCTGTGATGTGCTCAGCCGCAGTCGCACGGTGTTGAACCTGGACCTGCGCGACCCGCAGGCCGTGCAGGAGGTGCTGTCGCTGGTGGCGCAAGCGGACGTGCTGATCGAAGGCTTTCGCCCCGGCGTGATGGAGCGCCTGGGCCTGGGCCCTGACGTGTGCCTGGCCCACCAGCCCCGCCTGGTCTACGGGCGCATGACCGGCTGGGGCCAGCACGGGCCGCTGTCGCATGCGGCCGGGCACGACATCAACTACATCGCCATCAGCGGCGCGCTGCACGCGATTGGCCGCGAAGGCGAGGCCCCGGTGCCGCCCCTCAACTACGTGGGCGACTTCGGCGGCGGGGCCATGCTGCTGGCCGTCGGCATCCTGGCGGCGCTGCACGAAACCCGGCGCTCGGGCCAGGGTCAGGTGGTCGACGCCGCCATGACCGATGGCGCCGCCCTGCTGTCGGCCATGATGTACGGCTTCAAGGCGGCCGGTCAGTGGAGCAACCACCGGGGCGACAACATGCTCGACGGCGGGGCTTTCTTTTACGACACCTACGCCTGCGCCGACGGCCGCCATGTGGCGGTGGGGGCGATCGAGCCGCAGTTTTATGCCCTGCTGCGCGAGAAATGCGGCATCGCCAACGACCCAGTGTTTGACGCCCAGATGGACCGCCAGGCCTGGCCGCTGCTCAAGTTGCGCCTGGCCGAAGTGTTTCGCACCCGCACCCGTGACGAGTGGTGCGCCATGCTCGAAGGCACCGATGCCTGCTTTGCCCCTGTGCTCGATTGGGACGAAGCGCCCGAGCACCCGCACAACCGGGCACGCCAGACCTTCACCAGCCTGCAGGGCGTGCTGCAGCCTGCGCCCGCGCCGCGCTTTGACCGGACACCGGCCGATGCACCGCACGCCAGCACGGCATCGACCCCCGATGAAGTGCGCCAACGCTGGCAAACCGCCACCTGAAAGGACCGACATGGAAGACATCCTCGACATCCAGCAGCAGGGCGGCGTTCTGCGCCTGACCATGAACCGGCCCGAACGCCTCAACGCCCTGAACCCGGCGCTGGCCACGGCACTGCGCGAGTGCTTTCAGGGCTTGTACCGGCGCAGCGACATCCGCGTGGTCATCCTGCAAGGGGCAGGGGCCAGCTTTTGTGCGGGCCTGGACCTCAAGGAGCAGCAGCCGGGCAAGGAGGTGGGCACCTCCGACATGCTGGCGGTGCAGTACAGCATCCGCGACATCATGCTGGCCATGCGGCGCTGCCCGCAGCCCATCATCAGCATCGTGCAGGGCGCGGCCAGTGGTGGTGGCTTTGCGCTGGCGCTGGCCTCCGACATTCGGCTGGCCACGCCCGACGCCCGCATGAACGCTTCGTTCTTGCGCATCGGGCTCACGGGCTGCGACATGGGCGTGAGCTATTTCCTGCCGCGCATGGTGGGCAGCTCGGTGGCAGCGCAGTACCTGCTGACGGGACGCTTCATGGACGCGGCGCGTGCACATGCCCTGGGGTTGGTGAGCACGGTGGCCCCCTTGAGCGAGCTGCAGCAGGAGGCGCAGGCCCTGGCCGATGACATGCTGCGCACCACGCCACTGGGGCTGCGCTTCACCAAAGAGGCCTTGGGTCTGAGCCTGGACATGGGCAGCCTCGAAGCCGTCATGGCCATGGAAGACCGACAGCAGGTGCTGTGCACCCAGACCGAAGACTTTCAGGAAGGCCTGCAGGCCTTTTTGCAAAAACGCCCGCCGCACTACAGCGGCCGCTGATGCCCCACCGACACTTTGGAGAACATGCGATGACACTGGACGATCTGATCTACAAACCCGGTTTGTTGGCGGGCCAGCGCGTGCTGGTCACGGGCGGGGGCACGGGCCTGGGCCGCGTGATGAGCGAGGCCCTGCTACTGCTCGGGGCCGAAATCCACATCTGCGGGCGGCGCGGCGCGGTGGTCGAGCAAACCGCCAGCGAGCTGATGGCCCAGCATGGCGGGCGCGTGGTGCCCTGGGTGTGCGACATCCGCAGCGACGAGGCGATCCAGGCCATGCTCGACAGCATCTGGCAAACACACGGTCCGCTGGACGGGCTCATCAACAACGCGGCGGGCAACTTTGTGAGCCGCACCGAAGACCTGTCGTCGCGGGCCTTTGATGCGATTGCCAACATCGTGTTCCGTGGCAGTTTCTACATGACACTCGAATGCGGCAAGCGCTGGCTGGCCGAAGGGCGCAAGGCCTCGGTGATCTCCATCCTCACCACCTGGGTGTGGAACGGCTCGGCCTTCACCGTGCCTTCGGCCATGTCCAAGGCCGGGCTGCACGCGATGACCCAGTCGCTGGCGGTCGAGTGGGGCGGGCGCGGCATCCGCCTGAATGCCATCGCGCCTGGCCTGTTCCCGACCGAGGGCATGAGCGCGCGCCTGAACCCGGGCGGCAGCGAGCACAAGGCCGAAGGCAACCCGATGGGCCGCACCGGCCGCATGCCGGAATTGGCCAACCTGGCCGTGTTCCTGATGGGGCCGGGTTCGGACTACCTGAACGGCCAGACGATCGCCATCGACGGTGCGCAGTACCAGGCCACGGGCGGCAATTTTGCGCACCTGGCCAGCTGGAGCGACACCGATTGGCAAAGCGCCCGCCAGAACATCGAAAAAACCAACGCGACCGACCGCCGCCAGCGGCTGTAGGAGCGACGCCTCCGTCGCGATGGTTTGCTGGATCGCGACGAGGGCGTCGCTCCCACAAAAGAGGCGCCTTCAGCCGATCAGGCCCAGCCGCCGTGCAATCGCCACGGCCTGGGTGCGGCTGTGGGCGTCGAGCTTCATGTTGATGTTGCGCAGGTGGGTGCGCACCGTGCTGTCCGAGACGAAAAGTTTCTCGGCCATGGCGCTGTTGGAATAGCCTTCCACCAGCAGTTGCAGCACCCGGATTTCCTTGCGCGTGAGCGGCTCCAGCGGGCCTTGGGTGGGTGCGGGCATGGTGTCCACATCGACCGGCAGTGGACCAAAGGCCTGCACCAGCCGCTGCAGGTAGTCGCCCATCAGCGGGTCGCGCACCGCGCTGCTGTTGTGTTGCGTCTGGAAGCGCTGCACCAGCGCGCCCAGGGCCGGGCCTTCGTCCAGGATCTGCCGCATGAAGCCTTCCTGGCAGGCCCATTGCAGCGCCGTGCCCAAGGTCGACAGGGCGGCCGATGCATCCCCCACGCGCTGCAACGCCAGTGCGCGCAACAAGCGCAGGCTGAGCACCCGGCGCTGGCGTGCAGCGGCCACGGCGGTGTCCAGTTCGGCATCGACCAAGCGCAGGGCGCGGGTAGCATCGCCAAAGGCGGTTTCCCAGCGGATGCGGGCCAGCGCCAGGTATTCGATGTCGTTGGCCAGCAGGCGTTGACCTTGCTCGCGTTGCCACACAGCCGGGTCATCGGCTCGCGCCAGTTCGTCGTGCGCCGCAGCGCCATGGCCTTGCAGCAGCAAGAGGCGCGCTCTTTCGAGTTTGGCGGTGGCCACCACGCGCGGCAGTTTGCGTTGGTGGCCCAGGTATTCCAGCTCGGTCAGGGCCATCCAGGCGGCATCCACATCGCCCTGGACGAAGGCGATGCGCGAGCGCATGGCGTGGCTCAGGATCATGTGGTCGGGCAGGCCCACGTCGCGGGCCACCGGCAAATAGACGTTGAGCAGGTGGTCGGCTTCGTCAAGCCGGTTCGCTTCGTAGACGATGCTGGCGTACAGCACCCCAGCCCAGGCGTTGCCGTGGTTGTGCAGCAAGTTCACCACACGGGTGGCGTCCACTGCCAGCCGAAAGCGCGCACTGGCCTGGCGCAGGCGGCCTTGCAGCAGGTCGAGCAAGCCTTCGGTGGACTCGTTGTACATGCGGTTGAAGGTGCTGTTGTCGCTGTGCTGCTTTTTGGCGGCATCGAGCAAGAGCTGCGCCTGTTTTGACTGCCCAGCCATGGCGGTGGTGTGGGCCATGACATTGAGCAAGGTGGTGATGGCGAAATGGTGGCCTGCAGGCAAACGGTCCAGTGCTTCTCGCCCGGCTGCAATCGCTTCTTCTTTGCGGTCCTGCATGTCCAGCAGAAGCGGGCGCACACACAGCGCGTCATGCCGGAAGCGTTCATCTTGCACCCCGCAGGCTTCCTGCTGCTCCAGCAGGGCCATCGCGTTCAGGGAGCCGTGTGTGAAACCCGTGGCCCAGATGGCGGTCATGGCCAGGCGAGGCCGTTGCTGCAGCTCGGCCGCAGGCAGGCTGCTGCACCAGCGGTACAGCATGCGCATCCGGCCTTGTTCCAGAAAGTCTTCGGCGTGCTGCTCCAGCAATTGCATGGCCATTGGAAAGTCCCCGCCTTCAATGGCGTGGTCAATGGCGGGCACCGGACGGCCCTGCGATTCGTACCAGCCCGAGGCCGACAGGTGCAGGCGGGCTACATCACCCGGAAACTCTTGTTGCAGCAGCTGACGCAGGTGGTCGGCAAACAGGCTGTGGTAACGCCAGGTGGGCGGTTCACTGGCCACAGGGGTCAAGAACAGGTGGTCTGTGTCGAGCTGCTGCAGGATGGCGGCACTGTCGGCATGCGGGTTGAGCGCTGCGCACACCGAGGCATCGAGCTGGCGCAAGATGCTGGTGCGCAGCAAAAAGCGGCGGATGTGCGCGGGCTGGCGGGCCAGCACATCTTCGGCCAGGTAGTCGGCCACAGCCCGGTTGGAGCCTGAAAACCGGCTCACAAAATCCTCCGGATTGACCGCGCCATCGAGCGCCATGGCGGCCAGCCACAGGGCGGCCACCCAGCCTTCGGTTTTTTGGTGCAGGCGAAACAGCTGATCGGCACTGAGCTTGTGGGTGTGAGGGCGTTGCTCAAAAAAGCTGGCCGTATCTTGCAGGCTGAAACGCAGGCGCTCGGCGTCGATCTCGATCAGCTGCCCGCGCACCCGCAGGCGGGCCAGGCCGATTTGCGGCAGGCTGCGGGAGCCGATCACCAGCAGACCTTGGCGTGGCAGGTTGTGCGCAATCTCGCGCACGATGTTCAGCAAAGCCGCTTCGTGAATGACCTCAAATTCGTCCAGAAACAGCGCAAACGGCGTGTCGATGCGCGACAAGGCCTGCACCGTGTCGTTGCCGGGCAGGCCCAGCTGCTGCACGGCGGTGTCCAGACAGTTCAAAAACCGCGAAACGTCGTTGTCCGCCCGGTCCAGCGTGAGCCAGGCGGTGGCGACACCCGCATCCTCCAGCCGCACACGGGCCTGCATCATGGCCGTGGTTTTGCCAAAACCGGCCGGTGCCCGCACCAGCACCAGTTGGCCCGCGCCCCGGCAGATCGTCTCGCACAGGCCCGCACGCGCCACTTGCGAGGCGTCGTGTGCAGGGGGGTTGAACTTGCTCTCCAGCCCCAGCGTGATTGAACTCGGTGCCGCAGGGCTGGTCAGTTTGTCGGGTTCGCGTGGGGCGGGCATGAAGGTCGGTCTGGGCAAACCAAGGTGGGCTCGAATCGGCAAATTTCATTATGGCCCCAGCCGCTGGGCAGGCCTGGTCGCCGGTTTGTCATGTCACGTCATCCCGGAGGGCGATTTCGTCGCTTCGGACGATGCCGCACGCGCCATGACTTTTTAGACTGGCCAAAAGGCGGCAGTGGTCCGTCATCAGGAGAGTTTCCGTGTTCCAAGGCCAAAGTATCCGTGTTGTCCCGCTGGCCGAAGCGGGCGTGTTTGAGCTGGTGTTTGACCGCGAGGGCGAGTCGATCAACAAACTGGATGATCGCACCGTGAATGAGCTGCGCCAGGCCACGCAAGCCCTGGCGAGCGAGAAAGGCTTGAAGGGCGTTCTGGTCACCAGCGCCAAGGATGTGTTCATTGTGGGCGCCGACATCACCGAGTTCGGCGCCAAGTTCAGCCAGACGGCGGCGCAGATCACGGCAGGCGTTGCCCACAGCAACGAGGTGTTTGTGGCTTTTGAAGACCTGCCGGTGCCCACCGTCGTCGCCATCAACGGCTTTGCGCTGGGGGGCGGCCTGGAGATGGCCGTGTCGGCCAGTGCACGGGTGATGTCCACCGCGGCGCAGATCGGCGTGCCCGAGGTCAAGCTGGGGTTGTTCCCGGGCTTTGGCGGCACGGTGCGCCTGTCACGCCTGGCCGGTGTGGCCGCCGCCATGGACTGGGTGGCCAGCGGCAAACCGCAAAAAGCCGCTGCAGCAATGGCCGCCGGGGTGGTGGACGATACCGCGGAACCCGAACAGTTGCGCGAACGTGCCCTGGAATGGCTGCGCCGCGCCATGCAAGGCGAGGTGGACTGGCAAGAGAGCCAGCAACGCAAGCGCGCGCCAGTAGCCATGGCCGCCAGCGATGTGCAGGCCCTGACCACGGCCCAACTGGACAGCATCGCACGCACCGGTGCACCGCACCAGCCTGCCGCCCGCATGGCGGTCGAGATGATGGCCGAGGCCGCCCTGCGTGACCGAGCAGGGGCGCTGGCGCTGGAGGCCCAAGCCTTTGGCGAAGTGGCCCGCACCCAGGCGGCCGTGGCCATGGTGCAGACTTTTTTGAACGACCAGGCGGTCAAGAAAATCGCCAAACGCCATGCCAAGGCGGGCCGGCCCGTGCAGCGCGCCGCCGTGCTGGGCGCGGGCATCATGGGCGGCGGCATCGCCTACACCAGCGCCCTCAAAGGCGTGCCGGTGCGCATGAAAGACATCCAGCCAAGCGGGCTCGATCAGGGCATGGCCGAAGCGAACAAGCTGCTGCAGCGCCAGGTCAAGGCAGGCCGCATGGACGCGGCCAAGGCCGACAAGGTGCTGGCCTCCATCACCCCGCAGCTGGGTTTTGAAGGCTTGGATCAGGTGGACTGCGTGGTGGAAGCCATCGTCGAGAACCTGGCCGTCAAGAAAACCGTGCTGGCCGACCTGGAAGGCCGCATCGGCGCAGACACTGTGATCGCCTCCAACACCTCCAGCCTGCGCATCGACGACATGGCGGCGGCCTTGAAGCACCCCGGGCGTTTTGTGGGCATGCATTTCTTCAACCCGGTGCATGTGATGCCGCTGGTCGAGGTGGTGCAGGGCAGCCACACGCAGCCCGAGGCGCTGTCCACCGCCGTGGGCTACGCGGCCGTCATGGGCAAGGTGCCGATCGTGGTCAAGGACTGCCCGGGTTTTCTGGTCAACCGCATTCTGACCGCCTACATGCGCGGTTTTCTGGAACTGGTGCGCGACGGCGCCGACTTTGTGAAGGTGGACCAGGTCATGGAAGCCTTTGGTTGGCCCATGGGCCCGGCCTATCTGGAAGACGTGGTGGGCATGGACACGGGCAGCCATGTGAGCGATGTGATCTCGGCCGGTTACCCCGAACGCATGCCGCGCATCGAACACGACGCCCTGCGCCTGATGGCCAGCCAGGGCCGCTTTGGCCAGAAAAACGGCATCGGCTTTTACCGCTACGAGACCGACCCGAACGGCAAACCCCGCCGCAGCCCGGCGCCCGACAGCCATGCCTTGCTGGCGTCCATCCAGCCTCAGGGTCTCAAAGACTTCAGCACCCAGGACATCCAGGACCGCATGATGCTCCCCCTCATCGTCGAAGCTGCGCACGCGCTCGAAGACGGCGTGGTCGGCAGCGCCGCCGAGCTGGACATGGCCATGCTCCTGGGCATCGGTTTTCCGGCCTATGCCGGTGGGCCACTCAAATACGCCGACTGGCTGGGCCTGAAAGAAGTCGTGGCCCGCTGCGGGCGCTGGCAGCACCTGGGCGCGGCCTACACCCCCACCACCCGCATGCGCGAGATGGCCGCCAGCGGCCAACGCTATTACCCCGTTTGAAATTTAGGAGACACATCCATGAAACTCGATTCACAAGTCACCGCCGTCATCACCGGAGGCGCCTCGGGCCTGGGCGCGGCCACAGCGCGGCAGCTGGCCAGCCACGGCGTCAAGGTGGCTTTGTTCGACCTGAACGAAGCGCAAGGCGAAGCCCTGGCCAAAGAGCTGGGTGGCATCTTCTGCAAGGTCGATGTGACCTCCGAAGAGCAGGTCGATGCCGGTTTTGCCAAGGCGCGTGCGGCGCTGGGCCAGGAGCGCATTCTGGTCAACTGCGCAGGCACGGGCAACGCCATCAAGACCGCCAGCCGTGACAAGGCCACTGGCGAAATCCGCTCGTTCCCCACCGCCAACTTCGACCGCATCATCCAGATCAACCTGGTGGGCACTTTCCGCTGCATCGCCAAGTCGGCCGCAGGCATGCTGACTTTGGCACCGCAGGAAGACGGCGAGCGCGGCGTGATCATCAACACCGCCTCGGTGGCCGCGCAGGACGGCCAGATGGGCCAGGCCAGCTACTCGGCCAGCAAGGCAGGCATCGTGGGCATGACGCTGCCGATTGCCCGCGACCTGATGGGCGACGGCATCCGCGTCAACACCATCCTGCCGGGCATCTTCAACACACCGCTCTTGCAGGCCGCGCCCGACAACGTCAAGGCCGCACTGGCAGCGACCGTGCCCTTCCCCAAACGCCTGGGCGAGCCGCCCGAATACGCGCACCTGGCCGAAACCCTGATTACCAACCGCTACCTCAACGGCGAGTGCATCCGCATCGATGGGGCCATCCGCATGGCGCCGCGTTGAAGTCTGCTGCGGTGCAGCACGCTGCCGAAAATCGTCTGTTCTGACGATGCTGGCGGGTGAGGCTGCGCACCAGAATGACCCCTATTTCAAACTTTCGGGAACACCACATGTCTGAAGCATTCATCGTCGCCGCCACCCGTACCGCAGGCGGTCGCCGGGGCGGGCGTCTGTCCGGCTGGCATCCGGTTGATCTGGCCGCCCAGGTTCTGAACGATCTGGTGGATCGCACCGGGGCCGATCCGGCGCTGATCGAGGACGTGTTCATGGGCTGCGTGAGCCAGGTGGGCGAGCAGGCCACCAACGTGGCGCGCAACGCGGTGCTGGCTTCGCGCCTGCCCGAGTCGGTGCCGGGCACGTCGATTGACCGCCAGTGTGGCTCGTCGCAGCAGGCGGTGCACTTTGCCGCCCAGGCCGTCATGTCGGGCACGATGGACATCGTGATCGCGGCGGGCGTCGAATCGATGACGCGCGTACCCATGTTCAGCCCCAACGCGCTGGCCTCCAAGGCGGGCATGGGCTCTTACCAAAGCGAGCTGGTCAACCAGCGTTACAACAACGTGGCTTTCAGCCAGTTCATGGGGGCCGAGATGATGGCCCGCAAATACGGCCTGAGCAAGGACGAGTTGGACCGTTACGCCCTGCTGAGTCACCAGCGCGCCCTGGCCGCCACCCAGGCGGGGGCGTTCAAGAACGAAATTCTGCCCGTGGCGGTGCGCACCGCAGACGGCGCTGAATCGGGCGAGATGCACAGCGCCGACGAAGGCATCCGCGCCGAAGCTACGCTCGAAGCGATCCAGAGCGTCAAGCTGCTGCAAGAAGGCGGTGTCATCACCGCCGCCAACGCCAGCCAGATCTGCGACGGCGCGACCGGCGTGATGGTCGTCAACGAGCGCGGGCTCAAGGCGCTGGGCGTTCAGCCCCTGGCCCGCATCCACCACATGACCATGATCGGCCACGACCCGGTCATCATGCTCGAAGCGCCGATCCCGGCCACCGAGCGGGCCCTGAAAAAAGCAGGCATGAAGATCGACGACATCGACCTCTACGAAGTCAACGAAGCCTTTGCCTCGGTGCCGCTGGGCTGGCTCAAGGCGCTGGGGGCCGACCCGGCACGCCTGAACGTCAACGGCGGCGCGATTGCGCTGGGTCACCCCCTGGGCGCCTCGGGCACCAAGCTCATGACCACGCTGGTGCATGCGCTGGGTCAGCGCGGCAAGCGCTACGGCCTGCAGACCATGTGCGAAGGCGGTGGCATGGCCAATGTGACCATCATCGAGCGCCTGTGATGCAAAGCGGCATGCCCGAATCCGGCCAGCCCCTGCTCCGCATTTCGGGCGTCACGGTCCGGTTCGGCGGCATCGTGGCCCTCGATGGGGTGTCCTTCGATGTGCACCGGGGCGAGATTTGCGCCCTGATCGGGCCCAACGGTGCGGGCAAGAGCACGCTGTTCAACTGCCTCTCGCGCCTGTATGTGTGCGACAGCGGCACCATCGAATGGCAAGGCCAGCCGCTCAACAACTTGCCGCGCCACCGCATGGCGGGCCTGGGCATTGGCCGCACCTTCCAGAACCTGGCGCTGTTCAAGACCATGACCGTGCGCGAGAACGTGCTGGTGGGTTGCCACAGCCAGCACCACGCAGGGTTTTTGCGCAATGCCTTGCGCTGGGGATCGGCCCAGGTCGAGACGCAAGCGGCGGCCAAGGCCGATGAGCTGATCGAATTTCTGGGTCTGCAGGCCGAGGCCCAGCGCGTGGTGGGCGACTTGCCTTTTGGCACGCAAAAGCGGGTCGAGTTGGCGCGTGCGCTGGCCTCGCAGCCGCAGTTGCTGTTGCTGGACGAGCCCGCCTGCGGCCTGAACCACGAAGAGTTGCACAGCCTGGGCGAATTGATCCGTGACATCCGTGACCGCCTGAAGGTCACGGTCTTGCTGGTGGAGCACCACATGGGTCTGGTGATGGGCATCTCGGACCGGGTGGTGGCGCTGAACTTTGGCAAGAAGATCGCCGAGGGCACGCCGGCGCAGGTGCGTCAGCACCCCGAAGTCATCCGCGCCTACCTGGGCGAAACCGAGGAGGCCGTGTCATGAGCACTTTGCTGGAAGTGCGCGATCTGCATGCGCGTTATGGCAACACCCAGGTCTTGCATGGCCTGAACCTGGACGTGGCCGAGGGCCAGGTCACGGCCTTGCTGGGCGCCAACGGTGCGGGCAAGACCACCACCTTGCGGGCTCTGTGCCAGCTGATGGTGCAGACCACCGGCAGCATCACGCTCGACGGCGTGGCCCTGAACAGCCGCAACACCGAACAGATCGCCCGCCTTGGCGTGGGCCATGTGCCCGATGGGCGCGGCACCTTCATGGCGCTGAGCACCGAAGAAAACCTGCGCCTGGGCGCGTTCAGCAGGGCCAGCCGCGAGGGCCTGGCCCAGGACATGGACAAGGTCTACGGTTACTTTCCCCGCCTGCGCGAGCGGGCCAGCCAGCAGGCGGGCACCTTGTCTGGCGGCGAGCAGCAGATGCTGGCGATTGGCCGTGCCTTGATGGGCAGGCCCCGTTTGCTGCTGCTGGATGAACCTTCGTTTGGTCTGGCTCCGCTGGTGGTCAAGGACATTTTTGCCATCATGCGGCGCATCAACCAGGAAGAGAAAGTTTCGATCCTGCTGGTGGAGCAAAACGCCAAGCTGGCGCTGGACATCGCCGACACGGCCTATTTGCTGGAAACCGGTCGCGTGGTGCTGCAGGGTTCGTCGGTCGACATGCGCAGCAACGACGCGGTGCGCCGCGCCTATCTGGGCGAATGAGGAACAAGCGATGAACGAATTGCTGCACCAAACACTCTCGGGCCTGGCCACTGGCGGCATCTATGCCAGTGTGGCGCTGGCGCTGGTGATGATCTACCAGGCGACACAAGACATCAATTTCGCCCAGGGCGAGATGGCCATGTTCTCCACCTTTGTGGCCTGGATGCTGCTGGAGGCTGGACTGCCCTACTGGGGCGCTTTTGCGCTGACGGTGGTGTTGTCCTTCGTGGTGGCGGCGGCCATCGAGTTCGCTGTCATCCGGCCCATGCACAAGGCCCCCGAGTTGTCGGTGGTGGTGGTGTTCATTGGCCTGCTGGTGATCTTCCACAGCCTGGCAGGCTGGTTTTTTGGCTACACCATCAAGACCTTTCCGAGTCCTTTTGCGGCGAATGCCTGGTATGGCTCGTCGCTGATGTCGGCGCACGAGGTGGGGGCCATTTTTGTGGCGCTGGTGATGGTGGCCTTGCTGTTCTCGTTTTTCCGCTTCACGCCGCTGGGCCTGGCCCTGCGGGCGGCCGCACAAAACGCCAACTCCTCGCGACTGGTGGGCATTTCGGTCGGGCGCATGCTGATGCTGGGCTGGGGCCTGGCCGGTGCCATTGGCGCGGTGGCCGGGATGATGGTAGCCCCTGTGGTGTTTCTCGACCCCAACATGATGACCGGCGTGCTGCTGTACGCATTTGCAGGCGCCTTGATTGGCGGCATCGACAACCCGGTGGGCGCGGTGCTGGGCGGCTTCATCGTGGGCGTGCTGGAAAACCTGATCGGCAGTTATGTGGTGGGCACCGAGCTGAAACTCTCGGTCGCGCTGGTGCTGATCGTGGGGGTGCTGATCGTGCGCCCCTCCGGCCTGCTGGGCAAAAAGATTGTGACGAGGGTCTGAACCATGAACACCCGTGCGACCCTGAACACCTCTTTGCCGACCGCCGTGGCGGGTTTGTCTGACCGCACCGTCAAGGCCGGCATGCTGGTGCTGCTGATCCTGGCTGTGGGCCTGGCCTTCGTCGCCAAGGGCTACCAGCTGTTCCAGGCCACCATGGTGGTGGCTTATGCGATTGCCCTGGTGGGCCTGAACATGCTGACGGGCTACAACGGTCAGATCTCGCTCGGGCATGGTGCCTTCTTTGCGCTGGGGGCTTACGTCACCGGCATCCTGATGGAGCATGCCGATGTGCCTTATTGGGCCACGGTGCCTGCAGCCGCCGTGGTCTGTCTGCTGGTCGGGTACCTGTTTGGGCGACCGGCGCTCAAGCTCGAAGGCCTGTACCTGGCGCTGGCGACCTTTGCGCTGGGCGTGGCCATGCCGCAACTGCTGAAATACAAACACCTCGAAACCTGGACCGGTGGCGTGCAGGGCATCGTGCTGATGAAACCCGATGCACCCTGGGGCCTGCCACTCACGCAGGACCAGTGGGTGTATTTGTTTGCTCTGGCGGTGGCCGTGGTGATGTTCTGGCTGGCCCACAACCTGCTGCAAAGCGGCACAGGCCGGGCCATGCGCGCCATCCGCGACCACGCCATGGCGGCCGAGGCCATGGGCGTGGATAACCGGCATTACAAGTCCATGACCTTTGGCGTGTCGGCGGCCTACACCGGCGTCGGTGGCGCGCTGTCGGCCATTGCCGTGCAGTTTGTCTCGCCCGACTCCTTCACCCTGTTCCTGTCGATCTCCTTGCTGGTGGGCATCGTGGTGGGTGGCGTGGGCACGCTGTGGGGCGCTTTGTATGGCGCGATCTTCATCATGTTCGTGCCCAACCTGGCCGAGAAAGTGTCCAAGGCGGCACCTTGGGCGGTGTACGGCGTGGTGCTGATTTTGCTGATGTTTGTGCTGCCCGGTGGCGTGGTCGGTCTGTTGCGCAAGCTGCAGGCCGGGCGGGCCGAGCGCACTGTCTGATTCCTCTTCTGGAGAAAACCGATGGCTGATGAAGCGTTGATCCTGATCGAACGCCAAGGCGATGTGGCCTGGCTGCGCCTGAACATCCCGGAGCGGCTGAATCCGCTGGCTCAAGGCCTGCAAGTGGCCATGCGCGAGCAACTGGCGGCCTTGCGTGAGGACCGGTCGGTGCGGGCACTCGTCATCACCGGGGTGGGCAAGGCGTTTTGTGTGGGGGCCGATCTGGGCGCCATGCGGCCACCTTCCGACAAAAGCCTGGGCGAGCAGACGGCAGACACCATGCAGGCGCTGTCCAACCGCCTGATCGAAGACATCCGCAGCTTGCCGTTTCCGGTGGTGAGCGCCGTCAATGGGCCCTGTGCGGGTGCCGGAGTCGGGGTGGCGCTGGCGGCCGACATGGTGCTGGCTTCGCGCTCGGCTTATTTTTTCCTGTCCTTCATGCCGCGTCTGGGCATCGTGCCCGACCTGGGCAGCACCTGGTTTTTGCAGCGTTCGGTGGGGCGTGCGCGGGCGGTGGGCATGAGCTTGCTGGGCGAGCGCCTGTCGGCGCAGCAGGCCCTGGACTGGGGTTTGATCTGGGCTTGCGTGGACGATGCCGAACTGAATACGCAAGCCCAGGCACTGGCGCAGCGGCTCGCGCAGTTGCCCGCGCATGCGGCACAGGAAATCCGCCGCACCTACGACCACGCAGAAAGCGCCACGCTGTCCGAGCAATTGCACTACGAAGCCTCACGTCAGCGTGAGCTGATCGATCGCCCGGAATTCATGGAGGGCGTGCGTGCCTTCCTGGAAAAGCGCGAACCGAAATTTCCGCCGCGCTGAGGTCGGTTCAATATCGTCAGTTCCGACGATGCTGCCGACAGGGCAGCTTTCTACGATGCAAAGGACTCTGGCGCATGGCTGTTCCCCAGGCATGACGCCGGAGCCTGATTCCCTTCTTTCATAACGACCAGGAGACAACATGTCCAAATCTTTTGATGCCGGTCTGCGCCGGTCCCTCAAACTCGGTGCCGGCCTGCTGCTGGCCAGTGCCTTGCCCCTGGTGGCCAAGGCGCAAAAAAAATACGACACCGGTGCCAGTGACACCGAAATCAAGCTGGGCAACCTCAACCCCTATTCGGGACCGGCCTCGGCTTATGGCACCTGCGGCAAGGCCATGCAGGCCTATTTTGACAAGGTCAATGCCAGCGGCGGCGTGAACGGCCGCAAGATCAACTTCATGACGCTCGACGACGCCTACAACCCGGCCAAGTCGGTGGAGCAGACCCGCAAGCTGGTCGAGCAAGACGAAGTGCTGTTGATGTTCGCCTCGCTGGGCACGGCGCAAAACATCGCGGTGCAGCGTTACCTCAACGCCAAGAAAATCCCGCAGCTGTTTGTCAACACCGGCGCCACCCGCTTCGGTGACCCCAAGGCCAACCCCTGGACCATGGGCTGGCAGCCCACCTACCAGGCCGAAGGCCGCCTGTACGCCAAGCACATTTTGCAGACCAAGCCCAACGCCAAAATCGGTGTGCTGATGCAAAACGACGACTTCGGCAAGGACTACTACAAAGGCCTGCTCGACGGCTTGGGCGACAAGGCCAAGACCATGATCACCCACCACCTGACCTACGAGGTGACCGATCCCACCATCGACAGCCAGATGGTCACGCTCAAGTCGGCAGGTGTGGATGTGTTTGTCAGCATCACCACGCCCAAGTTCGCGGCCCAGGCGATCCGCAAGGCGGCCGAAATCGGTTTCAAGCCGACCCAGTACCTGGTGAGTGTGTCGCAGTCGATGAGCTCGGTCCTCAAGCCCGCAGGCCTGGAGAACGCCACCGGCGTCATCTCCTCGTCCTACATGATCACGCCGTCTGACCCGGCTGCCGCAGGCAACAAGGACGTGGCCGAGTACGTGGCCACCCTCAAGCAGTATTACCCCGGAGGTGACCCCGAAGACACGCTCAACGCCATTGGTTATTCGGCTGCAGCCACCATGGTGCAGGTGTTGCGCCAGGCCGGTGACAACCTCACGCGCGAGAACATCATGAAGCAGGCGGCCAATCTGTCGTATGCCGCGCCCATGTTGTATCCGGGCATTGATGTCAAAACCGCTCCGGATGATTTCTACCCGATCGCCAAAAAGGTGCTGCTGCGCTTCAACGGCAAGGCCTACGAACCCATGGGCCCTGCGGTGGCAGGTTAAGGAGCGACGACATGCTGGGATTGATGCAAGACCGCCCGTTGCTCATTTCTTCACTGATTGAGCACACCGCCAGGTTCCATCCGGATGCCGAAATCGTGTCGCGCCTGCCCGAAGGGCATGTGCACCGCACCAACTGGAAGGGCGTTTGCACCTTGTCCCGGCAGGTGGCCAACGCCATGCAGGCCTTGGGCATTCAGCAGGGTGACCGGGTCGGTACGCTGGCCTGGAACTCCTACCGTCATCTGGCGCTGTATTACGGCGTGTCGGGCAGTGGCGCCGTGTTGAACACGGTCAACCCGCGCTTGTTCCCGGAGCAGATCGAGTACATCGTCAACCATGCCGAAGACCAGGTGCTGTTTTTTGACCTGACCTTTGCGCCGCTGGTGGCGCAGCTGGCACCGTCGCTCAAGTCGGTCAAGACCTTTGTGGCCATGACCGACAAGGCGCACATGCCCGACATCGGCGTGCCCAATGTGCTGTGCTTTGACGACCTGATGGCGGCGCAAAGCAGCGAATACACCTGGCCCGAGTTCGATGAACGCAGCGCATCTTCGCTGTGCTACACCTCGGGCACCACAGGCAACCCCAAGGGTGTGCTGTACTCGCACCGCTCGACCCTGCTGCACACGCTGATGGAGCTGGCGCCTGACACCTTTGGCATCAGTTCAAATGAGACCTTGCTGCTGATCGTGCCCATGTTCCATGCCAACGCCTGGGGCATGCCCTATGCCGCGGCCATGGTGGGGGCCAAGCTGGTCTTGCCTGGCCCGCACCTGGACGGCGAGAGCGTGTTCAACCTGATGAAACAGGAACGCGTGACCTTCTCGCAAGGCGTGCCCACGGTGTGGATGATGCTGTTCCAGTACCTGGACGCGAACCCGCACCTCGATCCGAAAGCCTTGGGCGTCAAGCGGATCGGCATCGGCGGTTCGGCGGTGGCGCGTGGCATGCTCGAACGGTTTGAAAACCAGTTCGGTGCCGAGGTCGTGCAAGGTTGGGGCATGACCGAGACCAGCCCGATTGGCGTGATCAGCAAGCTGCTGCCCAAGCATGAGCATGTGCCCGCTGAAGAGCTGATCAAGACCAAGCTCAAGCAAGGCCGTGGCGTCTGGGGCGTGGACCTGAAGATCGTTGATGAAAACGGCCAGGCTCTGCCCTGGGATGGCGTGGCGTTTGGTCACCTGCATGTGCGGGGGCCATGGATCGCCAGCGGCTATTACCGCCGCGAAGGTGGCGAGGTGCTCGACGATGAAGGCTACTTCCCGACCGGCGATGTGGCCACCATCGACCCCGATGGCTACCTGCAACTGGTGGACCGTGCCAAGGACGTGATCAAGTCGGGCGGTGAGTGGATTTCTTCGATTGATGTGGAGAACACCACCAACTCGCACCCGGGCGTGGCCGAATCGGCCGTGATCGGTGTGTCGCACCCCAAGTGGCAGGAGCGACCTTTGCTGGTGGTGGTGCGCCGTGCAGGCGTGCAGGTCGAAGCCAAAGACCTGCTGGATTACCTGTCCACGCGCATCGCCAAATGGTGGCTGCCCGACGACATCGTGTTTGTGGACGCCTTGCCGCACACAGCGACGGGCAAACTGCTCAAGACCAAGCTGCGCGAGCAGTACCGCGATTACCGCTTGCCAACGGCCTGAGGTTTTGCGCCCTGCCCATGGCCGCCTGCGGGCGGCCATGGTTTTGAAAGCCTGTTTCCCGATTTGAAAGTTCGCCATGCCCATTCAGTTCCGCCGCTCCTGGACCGATCCCGATCTGGACCAGTACCGCGACACCGTGGTCCGTTTTCTTGAAGAAGAAATGCAGCCCGAAGACGAGGCAGCCCGCAAGCGCGGCCATGTGGGTCACGACATGTGGCGCAAGGCCGGGGCGTTGGGCCTCTTGTGCACCGACATTCCCGAGGCCTGGGGCGGCGGTGGCGGTGATTTCCGCCATGAGGCAGTGATGCACGAAGAAATGGCGCGGCGCAGCCTGACCGGCATGAGCTCCTCGGTGCACTCCATCGTGGCGCATTACTTTCTGAACCACGGCACCGAAGAACAAAAGCGCCGCTACCTGCCACGCATGGCCCGGGGCGAACTGGTGGGGGCCATCGCCATGACCGAGCCCGGCGCGGGCTCGGACCTGCAAGGCGTGCGCACCCGCGCCGAACGCACGGCCGACGGCTATGTGATCAATGGCTCCAAGACCTTCATCACCAACGGTTTCCTGGCCGGGGTGGTGTTGGTGGTGGTCAAGACCGATCCAAACCAGGGGGCCAAGGGCACGTCCATCCTGATCGTGGAGACCGAGAACTGTGCAGGCTTTCGCGTGGGTCGCGTGCTCGACAAGATCGGCCTCAAGGCGCAGGACACCTCCGAGCTGTTTTTTGACAACGTGCAGGTGGGCGCCGACCAGCTGCTGGGCGGCAAGGAGGGGCAAGGTTTTTTCCAGCTCATGTCCGACTTGCCCTACGAGCGGCTCATCATCGGCCTGACCGCTTTGGCTGCGATGGAAGGGGCGTACCAGATCACCCTCGACTATGTGCGTGACCGCAAGGCCTTTGGCCAGACGGTGGCCGATTTCCAGAACACCAAGTTCAAGCTGGCCGAAGTGGCCACCGAAATCCAAGTGGGGCGTGCCTTCATCGACCGTTGCGTCGAAGACCTGGTGGCGGGCCAACTCGACACGGCCACCGCCTCCATGGCCAAGCTTTGGGGTTCGGAAGCGCAAGGCCGCGTGATCGACACCTGCCTGCAACTGTTCGGTGGCTACGGCTACATGAACGAGTACCTGATCGGTCGCATGTACAGCGATGCCCGCATCCAGCGCATCTATGGCGGCACCAGCGAAATCATGAAAGAGGTGATTTCGCGGGCGATGTGAGCGACAGGCCCCTGGCAGTCGTCAGGTTGGCTCCAGCAGCCTGTCTTGCAACTCGGCCATGTCTTGCGGGCGCAGTCCGATGGGGCCATGCAGGTAATCGTGCATGCCGCCTTGCTGATCGACGGCTTCAAATGCCGCGTGCAGAAAGGCCGGCTGCACCTGCCAGAGCACCTGCATGACATGGGGTGGGCCTTTGCCCTCCATGTTCGGGTCGCGGCGGTACAGCTGGTTGGTGAGCAGGTAGTCGTGTTCGATGGTGGCGCGGTCCACGCCCAGGGCAGACATCAGCAAGGCGGCGGCAAACCCCGTGCGGTCCTTGCCTGCGGTGCAATGGAACACCTGCGGTGTTGGATGCGCCAGCAGGTGCTGCAGGAACCGCCCATAGGTGGCGGCATTGTGGTTCACAAAATCCCGGTAGGTGCCGCGCATCAGCTCCACAGTTTCTTCGGTGCTGGGCTCAATCCCTTGGGCCACCAGGGCCTGCATCTTGGCGATCACACTGGGCTCGATCGTCAAGGCCACCCGATCCACCCCTGCAATGGCGTAAGGCGTGGCCGCACACTCGGCCACCCCCCGGAAATCCAGGCTGTGCGTCACGCCGATTTGCTGCAGCTGCGCCAGGTCAGCCGCCGTCAAGCCGGCCAGATGGTCGGAGCGAAACACCTGCCCCCGCCTGATGCGTTGACCGCTGAGCGTCAGATAGCCGCCGACATCGCGGAAGTTGGAGGCGCCTTGAAGAAGGGCAGACATGGGATGGGGTGCTTTCTGAGCTGAAGAGGGATGGGTCAATTGTCGCCATCGTTGGCGAGTCATGTGGCTGTAGCGTGAATTTTGGCGGTTTCCTGGGTGAAAAATGCTCCGGTTAAAATCACCACCTTCCCAAGGAGCGTTGCAGCCCGCCGCCGTCAAGGCGCAGCAGGTCAGGCTTGGGGCCTTCAATTCCTGATTGTTTTGCACAACGACGCTCACCTGTAAGCCCAAGGTGAGCCTGTGTCTGTTGTCGCGTCTTCCATCGTGTCTGTTCCCCCCATGAAGTTGTCCGGTCTGGAGCCTGTCTCCATTGGCACCGGGTCGCTGTTTGTCAACGTGGGTGAGCGCACCAATGTGACGGGGTCCAAGGCTTTTGCCCGCATGATTTTGAACGGCCAGTACGAAGAAGCCCTGGCCGTGGCGCGTCAGCAGGTCGAAAACGGTGCGCAGGTCATTGACGTGAACATGGACGAAGCCATGCTCGACAGCCAGGCGGCCATGGTGCGGTTTTTGAACCTGATGGCCGGTGAGCCCGACATCGCTCGCGTGCCGGTGATGGTGGATTCGAGCAAATGGACCGTGATCGAAGCGGGTCTGCGCTGCATCCAGGGCAAGGGCATCGTGAACTCGATCAGCATGAAAGAGGGCTTGGACGAATTCAAACGCCAGGCCAAGCTGGTCAAGCGCTATGGCGCGGCCGCCGTGGTCATGGCGTTTGACGAAAAAGGCCAGGCCGACACCTACGAACGCAAGATCGAGATTTGCGAGCGCGCTTACCGTGTGCTGGTGGACGAGGTGGATTTTCCGCCCGAAGACATCATTTTTGACCCCAATATTTTTGCGATCGCCACCGGCATCGAAGAGCACAACAACTACGCGGTGGACTTCATCGAGGCCACGCGCTGGATCAAGCAACACCTGCCGGGCGCCAAGGTGTCGGGCGGTGTGTCCAACGTGTCCTTCAGCTTCCGGGGCAACGACCCGGTGCGCGAAGCGATCCACACCGTGTTCCTGTACCACGCCATTCAGGCGGGCATGGACATGGGCATCGTGAACGCGGGCATGGTCGGCGTGTACGACGACCTGGAGCCAGTGCTTCGTGAGCGAGTGGAAGACGTGGTGCTGAATCGCCGCCCCGATGCCGGTGAGCGCCTGGTGGAAATTGCCGACAGCGCCAAGGGCGCAGCCAAGGACGAAAGCACGAAGCTCGCCTGGCGCGGCACGCCCGATGCACATGTGAGCGTGGCGCAGCGCTTGTCGCATGCGCTGGTGCATGGCATCACCGACTTCATCACCGAAGACACCGAAGCCGCTTACCGTGACGTGTTGGCCCAGGGCGGTCGCCCCTTGCATGTGATCGAAGGCCCGCTGATGGACGGCATGAACGTGGTCGGTGACCTGTTCGGCCAAGGCAAGATGTTTTTGCCGCAGGTGGTCAAGAGCGCCCGCGTGATGAAGCAGGCCGTGGCGCATTTGCTGCCCTACATCGAGGCCGAAAAACTGGCCCAAGAGGCGGCGGGCGAAGACGTGAAGGCCAAAGGCAAGATCGTGATCGCCACCGTCAAGGGCGATGTGCACGACATCGGCAAGAACATCGTCACCGTGGTCCTGCAGTGCAACAACTTTGAAGTGGTCAACATGGGCGTGATGGTTCCCTGCCACGAGATTCTGGCCAAGGCCAAGGAAGAAAACGCCGACATCATCGGCCTGTCGGGCCTGATCACGCCCAGCCTCGAAGAAATGCAGTACGTGGCGGCCGAGATGGAAAAAGACCCGTACTTCCGCGAGCGCCAGATGCCGCTGCTCATTGGCGGTGCCACTTGCAGCCGCGTGCACACCGCCGTCAAGATCGCGCCCAATTACTCAGGCCCCGTGGTCTATGTGCCCGATGCCTCGCGCAGCGTGGGCGTGGCGCAGGGCTTGCTGTCCGAGCAAGCGGCCAAGTTCATCGCCGACCTGAACACCGATTACGCCAAGGTGCGCGAGCAGCACGCCAACAAAAAACAAACCCCGATCTGGACGTTGGCGCAGGCCCGCGCCAACAAGACGCCGATCGATTGGACAAAGGGTGTGTCCGCCGCGCCCAAGTTCGTTGGCCGCCGCGTGTTCAAGAACTACGACCTGGCCGAGATCGCGCAATACATTGACTGGGGTCCGTTCTTCCAGACTTGGGACTTGGCCGGGCCTTTCCCTGCGATCCTCCAAGATGAGGTGGTGGGCGAGCAGGCGCGCAAGGTCTATGCCGACGGCCAGGCCATGTTGCAAAAAATCATCGACGGCCGCTGGGTCACGGCCAATGCGGTGCTGGGCCTGTACCCCGCCAACAGCGTACATGACGATGACATCGCGCTTTACACCGACGAGTCTCGTCAGCAAGTCGCCATGACCTGGCGCGGTTTGCGTCAGCAGACAGAGAAGCACATCATTGATGGCGTCATGCGCCCCAGCCGGTGTCTCGCCGACTTCGTGGCACCGCAAGGCACAGCACCAGACCATGTGGGCGTGTTCGCCGTCACGGCAGGCATTGGTGCCGACAAACGCGCCGCCGCTTTTGAAGCCGCGCACGACGATTACAGCGCGATCATGCTCAAGTCCCTGGCCGACCGCCTGGCCGAAGCCTTGGCCGAGTGCCTGCACAAAAAAGTGCGCACCGACCTGTGGGGTTATGCCGCTGGCGAGACGCTGAGCAACGAAGACCTGATCGCCGAAAAATACCAAGGCATCCGCCCCGCACCCGGCTACCCCGCCTGCCCCGACCACAGCGCCAAAAAGGCCATGTTCGAGCTGCTGCAATGCGAAGACATCGGCATGGGATTGACCGAAAGCCTGGCCATGACGCCTGCGGCCAGCGTGAGCGGCTTCTACATCGCGCACCCCGAGGCGCAGTATTTCAACGTGGGCAAGGTGGGCGACGACCAGGTGCAGGACTTGGCGCAGCGCAGCGGTGTGGAGGTGAAAGACCTGCAGCGCTTGTTGGCCCCCAACCTGTAAACACCATGCAAACCTTCTGGACCGCCTGCGGCCACCAGCATCTGACGCGCAACGAGCGTGGCTGGATGTGCCCCACGTCAGATTACTGGCGCCTGTGGTTGCAGCGCCCAGAAATGGCGCTGGTGCCCGAATCATGCAAGGAAGAAATACGTCTGCACAAAGCCCTGCTCGATGCGCCTTTGATGCAGGTCTCACCCGCACAACTCCAGGCCTTCAAGGACGACGATGCGCGGGAGAACTACGAACTGTTCCTGCGATTTCGGGACGACGTGCAAAGCGCCGGTTCGCTGGAGTCGGCCTACATGGCCTGGCAGCGCAGCGGCAACATCCAGATGCCCCCGCTGTTCATCGACGTGGTGGTGCAGGCCATCGTGTGCAATGTGCTGGCCAGTATGCAAGACGCCTGGGTCTGGCGTGCGGCCGAGCTGCTGTTTCGTCGGCAGCGCATCACCATCGAAGGCGGCCGCGTGCTTGCGGGCGACAGCGAGACGCTGGACGCTTTGAAGGCCACGGGCGGTCTGGGCGACATGGGCCGTTTGCTGATGGAAGGCGGCGCGCCGCTCAAGGCGGTGGACGTGAATGTGCTGCACCCGGACAACGCCGAGCGTTACTTCGAGCAACGTGAAGGCCTGGGCCGCTATGCCTTCCTGCTCGACATGACGCACGAGGTCCAGAACGAACTGCCGCACGGCCTGATTCTGAAAATGGTCAATGCCCGCTCGGGCCTCAAGGCCTTGTCGGTGGTGTTGGCCCGCTGGGTGCAGCACTTCCTGGGCGTATCGGTACAGATCGAGCCGGTGCAAAAAGTCGACGACCCGGCCTGGCGCTGGCATGTGGGGCTGGACGTCACCGCCACCGCCTTGCTCAACGACCTGTACCAGGGCCAGGTGCTGGACGAAAAGCGGCAACAGCAACTCATCAGCCTGTTCAAGCTGCGCTTTGACGACCCGCAAGACATGCGTGCCGATGTGCAGGGCAAGCCGGTTTATCTGGGCCTGGCCATGAACGATCAGGGTCTGCTCAAACTCAAACCACAAAACTTGCTGCTCAATCTGCCTTTGGCCCGTGAGGTCTGAACCATGAAACCCATCGCCGCCTGGCGGTGTTGACTCATGTCTTCGGGTGCTTGCGCTGCAAAGCGAGGTGCTGCGCTGCCCAAAGTGCGCCCATGCCCATCAGGCTGGCGCACAGCATCCACCACAGGCCGTAGGTGTAGCCCGCTTGGGGCGACCAGAGCACGCCGAGCATCAGCGGCGCTGCCGCTCGCGCCAGTGCCACGGGCATGCCCAGCACACCGTTGAGTTGCCCCACATGTGCAGCGCTGACGTACTGCGCCATGGCCGTGCCCTTGACGATGGTGTTGAGGCCGTTGCCCAGACCAAACAGCACCACGAACACCAGGGCCGCCCAGGGCGTGACGCCGCCCACCACCAGGGCGAGCAAGCCCATCGGAATCAGACTCGGAATCCAGCGGTTGGCAGTGTGTACATTCCAGTGCCGCTCGAACACGAACAGCACGAAGCGGCCAATGACCTGGATCACCCCGATGGCCGCAGGAATGGTGACCACCCAGGTGGGTGAGAGGCCAGCTTCTTGCAGCAAGTTGATCATGTGCGCGGGCAGGGCCGAGGTGACCGACATCATCAGCACCATGAACAGGGCCAGCAGCCAGAACGGTGCTTTCAGGTGCTGGCGCACCGAACGCTGGGCCAGTGGCGCGGCGTGGTGAGGGTTCTGTGGCGCACCTTGCAGGAGCCAGGCGTGCAAGGGGGCACACAGCAGCAGCTGAATCACCGCCAGTGCCCTCAGGGCAGGGCGCCAGCCCCACAGTTCAATCCACCAGCTCGACAAAGGGATGAACACCGTGCTGGCCAGCCCACCCAGAAAGGTGAGGGTGATGATGGCGCGGCGAAAGTCTTGCGGAAATCTGCGCGTGACCACTGCAAAAGCGGGCGTGTACAGCGTGGCCGCCAGGCCCAGGCCCAGCCAGACCCACACGGCATAAAACCCCCAGAGCGTGGAAATGAAGCTGTGGGCCAGCAGACCTGCTCCGACCCACAGCGAACCCAGGGCCATGACGGTGCGCTCGTGACCCCGGTCGATCCAGCGGCCCACCAGCCAGGCGCCAGCACCTTCGGCCAGCAAGGCCAGGCTGAAGGCCACCGAAGACTGGGCGCGCGTCATGCCCAGCTCGGCCTCCAGCGGCGTCACCAGCAATGAGAAAGTGTAGAAAACGCTGCCCCAGGTGATCAGTTGGGGCAGTGAGAGCCAGCCGCTGAAGGCGCCCAGATGGGGGACGGGAGAGGTGGATGGCGATGAACGCATGGCAGAGGCAGCAGGGGACGGTCAACATGCTGACCGGTCCGGGTGCTCCAGAGCATGCCGCAATTTGCGCCCCAGGCCTGTCGCCTGGGTACGCGTTGGCGCTGGATGGAGGCGCTCAGCGGTAGGCGGGCTGCACCAGTTGCCAGCCTTCAGGGCAGTAGGACGTGTAGGGGTAAAACTGGCCTGAGGATGCGCAAAAGTAAGAGGCGCTGGGTGCCGGTTGCGGTGGGTAATACGTTACCGTGGGGGGCACGTAGACGGGGGCAGGACGTGCGGCGGCACTCCACACCGCTCCGGCCACGCCCAGCGCGATCAGCGGGGCGACCCAGTTGCCGCCCGAGCGGTAACCATAAACCCGGTCATCGCCACGGTCGTAGCCATGGCCATGGCGCTGGTGTTCCCAGCCGCGGTGCCCGCCGTCAGCCAGGGCTTGTCCACTCAGGCTGGCCATCACGAGGATCAGGCCAAGGGTTTGCAGGATTTTTTTCATGAGGCACCTCATTTGCGGGGTTGTGGGTGTTCAACGTGCCGCTGGCCTGTGCGTTGACGACCTGCAGCACAGGCGTTGCACACCTGTAACAGCGTGTGCTCACGGAGGCGGTCAATGTTCCTTCAGAACCCGTCGGTATTGCACCGCCTCGGCCACATGGGCGGGCATCACCTGTTCACTGCCTGCCAGGTCGGCGATGGTGCGGGCCACCTTGAGCGCACGGTGGGTGCCGCGACCACTCCAGCCCAAATGCGTGGCGACTTTTTGCAGCAAGGCGGTGGCGGCCTCGCTCAGTTGCACATGCGCATCCAGCGCCTGCCCTTGCAAGGCCTGGTTGCTGCAGCCTTGCCGTGCCAGCGCCTGTTGGCGGGCTTGCAGACTACGTTCGGCAATGGCCTGGGTGCTTTCGCCGGGCACCGCTTCGATGAGTTCCTCGGGTCGCAGGCTGCTGACTTCGATGTGCAGGTCGATCCGGTCGAGCAGGGGGCCGCTGAGTTTGCCCTGGTAGCGGCTGACCTGGTCGGGGGAGCAGCGGCAGGCCCGCACCGCGCTGCCCAGATAGCCGCAGGGACAGGGGTTCATGGCGGCGATCAGCTGAAAGCGCGCCGGGAATTCGGCCCGTCGGGCCGCCCGGGCGATGGTGATGTGCCCTGTCTCCAGCGGTTCGCGCAAGGCCTCCAGGGCAGAGCGTGGGAACTCGGGCAGCTCGTCCAGAAACAGCACGCCGTGGTGCGCCAGCGAAATCTCGCCGGGTCTGGGGGGGGAGCCACCACCCACCAAAGCGACGGCACTGGCCGAGTGGTGAGGTTGCCGCGTGGGGCGCTGTGCCCATCGGCTCAATTCAAAACAACCCGCCAGACTGGCCAGTGCGGCGCTTTCGAGAGCTTCTTCGGTCTGCATGGGCGGCAGCAGCCCGGCAAAGCGCTGGGCCAGCATCGATTTGCCCGAGCCCGGCGGGCCGACCATCAGCAGTGAATGCCCTCCGGCTGCGGCGATTTCGAGCACCCGTTTGGGGCCTGCCTGGCCTTTCACATCGACCAGATCGGCGTAACGTGGAGGCTCGGCGGGGGTGGTGCTGGCCAGGCGAGCCCAGCCGTCCCCGGGCTCAGGAGGCACCTCGTTGGACGGGGGCAGGAATTGCTGCACCACATCCAGCAGGTGCCTGGCCCGGAAAATGGTCGCATCGGGCACCAGTGCAGCCTCTTCGGCACTGCCGGGCGGCAACACCAGGCGGGTATGGATGTGCTGCTGGCGCAGGGCCAGGCTCATCGCCAGCGCGCCACGCACCGGGCGCAGTTCTCCGGAGAGCGAGAGCTCCCCTGCGAATTCATGACCTGGGAGCCGGGACGCGTCGATCTGCCCGCTGGCCGCCAGGATGCCCAGGGCGATCGGCAAGTCCAGTCGCCCCGAGTCCTTGGGCAGGTCAGCGGGCGCCAGATTCACGGTGATCCGTTTGTTGTGGGGGAATTCCAGGCCGCTGTTTTGCAAGGCCGAGCGCACGCGTTCGCGGGCCTCCTTGACCTCCACATCGGCCAGCCCCACCAGCGTGAAGCTGGGCAGACCGTTGGCCAGATGCACCTCCACGGTGACGGCGGGCGCGTGCAGACCCACCAGGGCACGGCTGTGCACCAAAGAAAGACTCATTTTGACTCCCTGCCCCATGCTGGTGCATGGTGTGTGCTTTGACACGCTGTTTGTGCGCATCGCGCTTGTTTGCATGGCATTGAAGCATCCCTCGGGGAAGAATGCACTGGTGAATCCCCGAATGGGCGGTCTTGAATTGAACTGGCACGGTACCTGCTAGATGGAGCCTGTATTCAACTCACTTCTCAGGAGTCGCACATGAAAAAAATCCTCGTTCCTTCCTTGATGGCCCTGGCCATTGGCGCCCTGACTTCTGTGGCCCAGGCTCAGACGGCCCCTGCGCCTGCAGCAGCGCCAGAAAGCACACTGGCTTTCAATGCGGGTGTGGTTTCTGATTACCGTTACCGTGGCATCTCCCAGTCCCGTTTGAATCCTGCCCTGCAAGGCGGCATTGACTACACCGACAAGAGCGGTTTCTATGTCGGCACCTGGGGCTCCACCATCCAGTGGATCAAGGACGCTGGCGCCAGTGCCGGCGCGGTGGAGATCGACCTGTATGGGGGTTACAAAGGCACAGCGGGCGATGTGGCTTATGACGTGGGTTACCTGCGCTACGAATACGCGGGCAACAAGCTGGGCCAGGTGGCGGGTTTCGGCAACGCCAACACCGACGAGGTCTATGGCGCGCTCACTTTCGGTGCCTACACTGCCAAATACTCCCATGCCTTCTCGAACCTGTTTGGCAACCTCAACAGCAAGGGCAGCTACTACCTCGATCTGAGTGCAACCTATGACCTGGGAGAGGGCTACTCGCTGGTGCCGCACGTGGGCTATCAGAAGGTGGCCAATACACCGGATGGCACATACACCGATGTCGCCCTGACGCTGGGCAAGGACCTGGGCAACGGCCTGAGCGCCACAGGTGCGGTGATCGGCACCAACGCCAAGAAGTCGTTTTATTACACCCCGGCAGGCAAGGCCACGGGCGATGCGGGCCTGGTCGTGGGCCTGAAGTACACCTTTTGATCTGAATCACAACAACACAAGGAGCCATCATGAAACTGGTGACCGCCATCATCAAACCCTTCAAGCTGGACGAAGTGCGTGAAGCACTTTCGGGCATCGGCGTGCAGGGCATCACCGTGACCGAAGTCAAAGGCTTTGGTCGTCAAAAAGGCCACACCGAGCTGTACCGGGGTGCCGAATACGTCGTGGATTTTTTGCCCAAGGTGAAGATCGAAGCGGCCGTGGCCGACGAGCTGGTCGAGCGCGTGATCGAAGCGATCGAGTCCGGTGCCCGTACCGGCAAGATCGGCGACGGCAAGATTTTTGTGTACGACCTGCAACAGGTGGTTCGCATCCGCACCGGCGAGACCGGCTCCGAAGCCCTGTGACCCCCTGTGTCTCTGACGGAAAGAGAGTTCAACATGAAAAAATGCATGAAACCCCTGGCCATCGGCCTGGGATTGTTGAGTACTGCGGCATTGGCCTGGGCCCAGACCGCAGCCCCTGAAGCCACGGCTGCCGTGGCTGATGCTGCAGCCACCGCGGCAGCAGCCGTGCCTGTACCCAACAAGGGCGATACGACCTGGATGATGGTGTCCACCTTGCTGGTGCTGATGATGGCCGTGCCCGGTCTGGCCCTGTTCTACGGCGGTCTGGTGCGCAGCAAGAACATGCTGTCGGTGCTGATGCAGGTCATGGTCACCTTCTCGCTGATCCTGGTGCTGTGGTTCATCTACGGCTACAGCCTGGCGTTCACCGAGGGCAATGCCTACATCGGCGGTTTTGACCGGCTGTTCATGAAAGGCATCTGGGACAACGTGGCGGGCACCTTTGCCAACGCAGCCACTTTCAGCAAGGGCGTCTACATTCCCGAAATCTCGTTCGCCGCATTCCAGGCCACTTTCGCAGGCATCACCTGTGCACTGATCGTGGGTGCTTTTGCCGAACGCGCCAAGTTCTCCGGTGTGCTGCTGTTCATGGTGCTGTGGTTCACCTTCAGCTACCTGCCGATCGCACACATGGTCTGGTTCTGGATGGGCCCTGACGCCTACGCTTCCAAGGAGGTCGTGGACGAAATGACGTCCAAGGCGGGTCTGCTGTGGCAGTGGGGGGCGCTGGACTTCGCCGGTGGCACCGTGGTGCACATCAACGCCGCTGTCGCGGGTCTGGTCGGTGCCTTCATGATCGGCAAGCGCGTGGGCTATGGCCGCGAGTCCATGGCGCCTCACAGCCTGACACTGACCATGGTGGGCGCTGCCCTGCTGTGGGTGGGCTGGTTCGGTTTCAACGCCGGTTCTGCCCTCGAAGCCAACGGTTTCGCGGCCCTGGCCTTCATCAACACCATGGTGGCGACGGCCGCTGCCGTGATCGCCTGGTGCATGGGCGAAGCCCTGATGCGTGGCAAAGCCTCCATGCTGGGCGCGGCTTCGGGTGCCGTGGCAGGACTGGTCGCCATCACGCCCGCTGCGGGCAACGTCGGCATCGGCGGTGCTCTGATCATGGGTTTCATCGCTGGCTTCGCCTGCCTGTGGGGTGTCAATGGCCTGAAGAAGCTGCTGGGCGCTGACGATTCGCTGGACGTGTTTGGCGTACACGGCGTGGGCGGCATCCTGGGGGCCTTGCTGACCGGTGTGTTCAACTCGCCGAGCCTGGGCGGCCCTGGCTTTGTGGCCGACTGGGTCACCGCCACCATGGTGACGCCTGCCGACTTCTCCATCGGAGCGCAAGTCTGGGTGCAGGCCAAGGCGGTCGGTGTGACGGTGTTGTGGTCTGCTGTGGTCTCCGTGATTTCTTACAAGATCGTTGACCTGACCATTGGGTTGCGTGTCTCCGAAGAGGACGAGCGCGAAGGTCTGGACATCACTTCGCACGGTGAGTCTGCTTACCACGGTTGATCGACGAGCTCATCGCAGAGGTGGGATGAACCACCGCTTCCCAAGGCCCGCTCACTCAGGTGTGCGGGCTTTTTTCATGCAGTGACGCCGTCGCGGCGGGGTCTGTCGCACCGGGGCGAGGCAAAGGGTGCGTGGTAAAGTGAAAAGTCCTTTTTGCTTTTTTCATTCATGTCACACCACCCGGAATCAGCACCTGCTTCTTTGGAAGACGGTGCCGCCATCGAGCAGGACGAGAACACGCGCGTGCCTCTCCAGATCGAAGACTGGCTCACTGTGATCGTGATGGGCCTGCTCTCGCTCATCACCTTTGCCAACGTCATCGTCCGTTACTTCACCGACCAGTCGTTCGCCTGGACCGAAGAGTTCTCGGTGTTCCTGATGATTGTTTTGTCGCTCGTGGCCGGCTCGGCATCGGTGGCCCGCAACCGCCAGATCCGCATCGAGTACTTTGCCGACAGCGGCTCTGACAAACGTCAGCGCGCTCTGGCCCGCTTTGGCGCCATCATGGTGTTCCTGTTGTTTGCGCTGATCGCCGTGCTCAGCGCCCGCGTGGTCTGGGACGACTACCGCTTTGGCGAGACCTCGCCGGGCATTGGCGTACCGCAGTGGTGGTACACGATCTGGTTGCCAGTCATGTCGGTGGCGATTGCCGGGCGTGCGCTGGGCCTGTTCATCCGTCGGGGGCGCCAGCCATGATCCCGACCCTGCTTTTTGTCGCCTTCGTGGTCATGATGTTGCTCGGTGTGCCGATTGGCGCGGCCCTGGGCCTGGCCGGTGCGGCCTGCATCGCGCTGGCCAACTCCGATGCGCAGTGGTTTGGCCTGCTGGCCGTGCCGCAAAACTTCTATGCCGGTCTGGGCAAGTACCCGCTGCTGGCCATTCCCATGTTCGTGCTGGTGGGCTCCATTTTTGACCGCTCGGGCGTGGCGCTCAGGCTGGTCAATTTTGCGGTGGCCATCGTGGGGCGTGGTCCCGGCATGCTGCCCTTGGTGGCGATTGTGGTGGCCATGTTCCTGGGCGGCATTTCCGGCTCCGGTCCTGCCAATGCAGCGGCCGTGGGTGCGGTGATGATCGCGGCCATGTCGCGTGCGGGCTACCCGGCGGCTTTCTCTGCCAGTGTGGTCGGGGCGGCGGCGGCCACCGACATTTTGATTCCACCCTCGGTCGCCTTCATTGTGTATTCGGTGCTCGTGCCGGGTGCTTCGGTTCCAGCCTTGTTTGCAGCCGGCATGGTGCCTGGCGTGCTGGCTGGCCTGGCGCTGATCGTGCCCACCGTCTGGATGGCGCGCAAGCACAAGATGGGGGCGCACGAAGCCCGGTTGCCGCGCCCTGAATTCTGGAAAAGCTTCAAGGAAGCCACCTGGGGCCTGGCCGCGCCGATTCTGATTTTGGGCGGCATGCGCGCTGGGTGGTTCACGCCGACCGAGGCGGCGGTGGTGGCGGTGTTCTATGGCTTGTTTGTCGGCATGGTCATTTACCGCACCATCCAGATGCGCGACCTGTTCATCATCCTGCGCGAATCGGGCGAGCTGTCGGCGGTCATCTTGCTGGTGGTGTCGCTCGCGGGCATCTTTGCCTTCTCGCTGTCGACACTGGGCGTGATCGATCCGGTGACGAACGCCATCGTCAACTCCGGCCTTGGCGAATACGGCGTGCTGGCGCTGCTCATCCTCATGTTGATCACTGTCGGCATGTTTCTCGACGGCGTGTCCATCTTCCTGATCTTTGTGCCGCTCCTGTGGCCCATCGTGCAGTTCTACAAATGGGACCCGGTCTGGTTTGGGGTGATCCTCACGCTCAAGGTGGCGCTGGGCCAGTTCACCCCGCCGCTGGCCGTGAACCTGATGGTGTCCTGCCGCATTGCCGGTGTGCGCATGGAAGAGACCGTGCGCTGGGTCGGCTGGATGCTGTTCTCGATGTTCCTGGTCATGCTGGCCGTGATCGCCTGGCCCGAGCTGGCCCTGTGGCTGCCGCGTCAGATGGGCTATTAAGATCAACGCTGTACTTTTTCAAAACAAGGAGACCCTCCATGAAACTTCGCCGTCACCTGCTCAGCCTGCTGGCTGCTGCCACCGCCTTCGGCGCATTCTCGGTCCCGGCCACTGCGGCCGATTACAAAGCCGAATACCGCCTGTCCATCGTTCTGGGCCCACCCACCCCTTGGGGCCAAGCGGCCAAGATCTGGTCCGACCTCGTCAAGGAGCGCACGCAAGGGCGCATCAACATCAAGCTCTACCCCGGCGTGTCGCTGATCCAGGGTGACCAGACGCGCGAATTCAGCGCGCTGCGCCAGGGCGTGATCGACATGGCCGTGGGCTCGACCATCAACTGGTCGCCCCAGGTCAAGGAACTGAATCTGTTCTCGCTGCCCTTCCTGATGCCCGACTATGCTGCCATCGATGCGCTGACGCAGGGCCCGGTCGGTCAGAAAATTTTCCAGCGCCTGGAGCAAGGCGGTGTGGTGCCCCTGGCCTGGGGTGAGAACGGCTACCGCGAAGTCACCAACTCCAAGCGTGCCATCAAGTCGCCTGACGACCTCAAGGGCATGAAGATCCGTGTGGTGGGTTCACCCATTTACTCGGACATGTTCTCGGCCATGGGCGCCAACCCCACGCAGATGAGCTGGGCCGATGCGCAGCCTGCGCTGTCCAGCGGCGCGGTGGATGGTCAAGAGAACCCGCTGTTCCTGTTCAACGTGCTCAAGATGCAGAACGTCGGCCAGAAGTTCGTGACCGCCTGGGGCTATGTGGCCGACCCGCTGATCTTCGTGGTCAACAAGGACATCTGGAGCTCCTGGACTCCAGCCGATCAGGCCATCGTGCGCCAGGCCGCGCTGGACGCGGGCAAGCAGGAAATTGCGATTGCCCGCAAAGGCCTGACCGAAGCAGACAAGCCTGCGTTCAAGGACATCGCTGCCATGGGTGTGAACGTGACCTTCCTGACCCCCGCCGAGCGTGAAGTCTTCGTCAAGGTGACCCGTCCGGTCTACGCCAAGTGGACGAACACCATCGGTGCGCCTTTGGTCAAGGAAGCCGAAGCCGCGATTGCTGCCCGCAAGAAGTGAAGCGGTTCCGCCCCTGATGACAAAGCCCCTCTCGCAGGGGCTTTGTTTTGGGCGTGCCGGGTTCAGTCACTCAAGCCCGGGCGCGCCACAGGCGCTCGGCCTCGGCCAGTGCCTCGGGGGTGTCGACGTCCAGGATGCAGCCGATGTCATCCAGTTCCAGCCGCCAGGGCGCGTGCGCTTGCATCACACGCTTGGCGCCTTGGTCACCCGACAAGGCCAGCAGTGCCTCGCGGCACATGGCGCCAAAGCCCACCGGATGCCCGCGCTGGCCCTGCACCCAGGGTGCCACCACGGTGTGGTGGGCCAGTGCCTCGGCCACGCGACGCAAGGAGTCGGGCTGCACCAAAGGAAGATCGGCCGGCAGGATCAGCCAGCCCGGCGCCTTGGCCGTGGCGGCCACGCCCGTGGCGATGCTCGCGCCCATGCCTTGTGCGCTCAGATGGGTGGTGTGTTCGCGCTCCACTACATGCCAGGGCAGGCCGCTGGCCTGCGCGGCAGCGGCCACATGGTCGCGCACGTGTTGCGGCCCCAGGGGGGCCAGCAGTTTGTCGTGTGTGCCGCCCGCTTGTCGGAACCTCTCACCCAAGCCGGCGGCCAGGATGATGATGACGGGCTGTGCAGCCGTGCTCAAACCGCACAAACCGGGCTGCGCCACTCGGTGGGCGCAGCGTTTGCGGCGAGCTGGACCATGGCGTCCGACACGCCCTTGTTTTTGACCTGCACGATTTCGGCAATGATCGAGACCGCGATCTCGGAAGGCGTCTTCGCCCCCAGGCGCAGACCCACAGGGCCATGCAAACGGGCCAGGGCCTGCTCACTCAGGTCAAAGTGTTCGGCCAGGCGTTCCTTGCGCGCTTGCTGGTTGCGCCGCGAGCCGAGTGCACCCACGTAAAAGGCGGGCGAGTTCAGCGCTTCGAGCAACGCCATGTCGTCCAGCTTGGGGTCGTGGGTCAGCGCCACGATGGCGGTGTGCGCATCGGGCCGCATGGCCAGCACTTCGTCGTCGGGCATGCCACTCAAGTGCGTCACGCCGGGCAGGCTCCAGCCTGCGGTGTACTCCTGGCGTGGCTCGCACACCAGAATTTCAAAATCCAGCATTTGCGCCATCTGCGCCACGGCCTGGCTCAACTGGCCAGCACCGATCAACAGCAAGCGCCAGCGTGGGCCAAACAGCGTGGTCAAGGTGTTGCCGTCAAACAGCAAAGCCTCACTGCGCTCGGCTTCGCGCAATTGCACGCTGCCGTCGCGCAAGGTGAGGGTGCGTGCCACCAGTTGGTGCTCGCTCGTTCGGTGCAACACCTGTTCGATCCAGGAGGTGTCCAGCACCGGCTCCTGCACCAGCCGCAAGGTGCCGCCGCAAGGCAGCCCAAAGCGGGTGGCTTCCTCCTTGGTCACGCCGTAGGCGACCATCGAAGGGGTTTGCAGGTCGGCGTATTCACCCGCCCGGATGCGGGCGATCAGATCGTCCTCGACGCAGCCGCCCGAGACCGAGCCGCTCACGCCGCCATCGTCCCGCACGGCCAGCAAGGCCCCGGGTGGACGGGGGGCGCTGCCCCAGGTTTCCACCACGGTGACCAAGGTGACCTGATGGCCAGCCTGTTTCCAGGCCAGCACATCCGACAGAACGCGAAGGTCCAGGCTTTCCATCCGGATCCCCAGCCGATCAGGCGGCGCGCAGCGCTTCTGCCGTGATCGGCAGACGACGCACGCGCTTGCCGGTCAGGGCCGCCACCGCGTTGGCAATGGCCGGTGCCGCCACCGCTGTGCCTGGCTCGCCAATGCCGCCAGGCTTTTCGGTGCTCCTGACCAGCACGATGTCGATCTGGGGCGACTCGTGCATGCGCACAGGTGGGTAGCTGTGGTAGTTGGTCTCCTGCACGCGGCCATTTTTCATGGTGATCTGGTGCTTGAGCACAGCGCCCATACCGAACACGATGCTCGACTGCAGCTGGGCCTCGACGGTGTCGGGGTTGACCATGTGGCCCACGTCCGCAGCCACGGTCACCTTGTGCACACGCACGCTGCCGTCCTTGTCAAGGCTGACTTCGGCCACTTGGGCCATGTAGCTGTCATAGCCTTCCATCAAGGCGATGCCGCGCGCACGGCCTGCAGCCACGGGTTTGCCCCAGCCGGCTTTTTCGGCAGCGAGTTTGAGCACGTTGGCAAAGCGGGGTTTGCCGTCGAGCAGTTTCATGCGGTAGGCGTAAGGGTCTTGGCCTGCGGCCTTGGCCAACTCGTCGATGAAGCTCTCGTTGGCAAAAGCGTTCATGCTGTGGCTCACGGCGCGCCAGTAGCCCACGCGGAAACCCGTGTCATGGATGATCTGATCGTGCTGTGTGCTGGCGATGTTGTAGCCGGTCACGGCTGCTTCGGCCATGAAGGGGTCGAGCGTGTCCACGGGCAAGCCAAATGCGCGCTGCGTCACGGACTGGGAAGCCACCTTGAAGTGCATGGCCACGGGCATGCCCTTGGCGTCCAGACCTGCTTTGAGCTGGTTCACTCCGACAGGGCGATAGAAGTCATGCGTCATGTCTTCTTCGCGTGTCCACACCAGCTTGACCGGCTTGTTCACGGCCTTGGAAATTTCGGCAGCCTGCACGATGAAGTCCAGCTCCAGGCGGCGACCGAAGCCGCCACCCAGGAAGGTGGTTTTCAGGGTGATGTTTTCGGGCTTGACCTTCAAGGCTTCGGCCACGGCACCTTGTGCGCCTTGCTGGAATTGGGTCGGGCCAATCAGCAACACCTTGTCGCCCTGCACATGGGCGGTGAAGTTCATCGGCTCCAGTGGGGAGTGCGACTGCATCGGCGAGATGTACTCGGCCTCCACCACTTTGGCGGCGCCTTTGAAGGCTGCAGCCACATCGCCCTGGGGCTTGGTGATTTCGATGACCTTGCCGGACTTGGCCGCCTGGCGGGTGCTTTCAATGATCGAGGTATCGCTCAGAGCGGCGACGGCACCCTCGTCCCACTGGACTTTGACGGTGCCCATGGCTTTCTTGGCACGCCACCAAGTGTCGGCCACCACGGCCACGCCGTCGCTGATCTGCACCACGGCCTGCACGCCGGGCATGCCCTTGGCTTGCGCGGCGTCAAAGCTCTTGACCTTGCCGCCAATCACCGGGCACTGCTGCACGGTGGCGTAGACCATGCCGGGCAATTTCACGTCGATGCCGAATTCGGCCGTGCCGTTGGTCTTGGCGGGCGTGTCCAGGCGCTTGGTGCGCTTGCCCACAATGCGGAAGTCCTTGGGATCTTTGATCGTGGGTTTCTCGGGCACCGCCAGGCGTGATGCCGCGTGGGCGAACTCGCCATAGGTGGCTTTTTTCCCTTTGGGGCCGAACAGCATGCCTTTGTCGGCCTTGATCAAATCAGGATCCACATTCCACTGAAGGGCGGCGGCAGAGATCAGCATCTCGCGCACCTGTGCGCCCGCCACGCGCAGCTTGTCCCAGCTGGCGCGCACCGAGGTCGAGCCACCCGTGATTTGCGCACCCAGCAGCTGGTTCACATAAGCCTCGGCGGGCGGTGCCACCACCACCTTGATCTGGTTCAGGTCGACATGGAGCTCTTCGGCCACCAGCATGGGCATGGAGGTATAGACGCCCTGACCCATCTCGGAGTGGGCAACCAGGATGGAGATGGTGTTGTCATCGGCAATGTGCACCCAGGCGTTGGGTGCGCTCACGGTGCCAGCGGCCATGGCCTGGCCCAGTGTGCCGGGCAGGTGCAGCGCCATCAGCAAACCGCCGGAAGCGGCTGCACTGGTCTTGAGGAAGGCACGGCGGGAGGTCTGGATATCGTTCATGTGTGTTCTCCGGCAGTTCAGGCTTTGCGCATCATGGCGGCGGCATCCTTGATGGCGGCGCGGATACGGGGGTAAGTGCCGCAGCGGCAAATGTTGCCGCTCATCGCGTTGTCGATGTCGGAGTCACTGGGGTTCTTGTTCTTGGCCAGCAGGGCCGAGGCACTCATCAGCTGGCCTGACTGGCAGTAGCCGCACTGGGGCACATCGTGCTTGATCCAGGCCACCTGCAGCGGGTGGGAGTTGTCTTTGGACAGCCCTTCCACGGTGGCCACCTTTTTGCCGGCCACGGTGCTCAGAGGGGTCTGGCAAGAGCGCACGGCTTCGCCATTGACGTGCACGGTGCAGGCACCGCACAGGGCTGCACCGCAACCAAATTTGGTGCCGGTCATGCCCAGCTCATCGCGCAGCACCCACAGCAAGGGGGTGTCTGTTTCGGCGCTCGCCTGGGCAGGCTTGCCATTGACTTGGAAATTCACGCTCATCAAGTGCTCCTCAAAGCGGTGTTGCTATGTACAAAAACAGTGCACAGCGTGCCTGAAGCCGGAAGGTTTCCTCCCCATGCAAACCCTGATATAGACCCTCTCGCGCTTCATATTTTCAAAATGAGACACTTTCTGTGGCTTTCTTCACTATGAACGTCCATGCATAAGATCAGAGCCCGGTGAAGCCATGTTCTTTTGAGTTACAGCGCAGGGCCTCAGGCTGCCTGGTCGCCCATGCCCGGGCAAAATGGACATCCCATCTGGACGACCCGTGCTCATGACCCTGATTTCCACTTCTTCCTGGCAAGCCCTGACCTCCGAGCCTGACGGCCTGAGCGAATCGCCTTTCTGGCACGCGCAGGAAAACCGTCTGTACTGGGTGGACATCCCGGGCCGCCGCGTGGCGCGTGTGGCGGTCGATGGCCTGCAGGCCCGGGGTTCGGTCGAGTATTGGCCCCTGAAAGAAGAGCCCGGCTGCATCGCCCCGGTGCAAGGGGATGGGCAGGACGGCGGTCTCGTGCTGGCGCTGCGCAGCGGCATCTATTTGGCCCGCACCTGGGGGGGGCCGCTGCAGTTACTCGCTGCCGCGCCTTATGACACCGCCAGGCTGCGTTTCAACGACGGCAAGTGCGATGCGCAAGGGCGCTTTTGGGCTGGCAGCCTGTACGAACCCAAAGACCAGGCGCTGGGTGTGCTCTACAAGCTCGACGGCCAAGGCCTGCATGCCATGCAGGGCGGTGTGACCACGGCGAATGGCCTGGCCTGGTCGCCCGATGGCCGCACCGCGTATTGGGCCGACACGGCTGCGCACCAGGTGCGTGCCTTCGACCTTGACCTGGTCAGCGGTCAAATCTCAGGCGGACGTCTGTTCCACCAGATGGTGCCCAAGCCCGCGGGCTGGGCCTGGGGCAGCGCCACGCCTTATGGCGGCCGCCCCGACGGCGCTGCGGTCGACGCCGAGGGTTGCTACTGGTCTGCCCAATACGAAGGCCAACGCCTGCTGCGCCTGTCGCCCGCTGGCGACGTGCTGCAGGTGGTCGAGACCCCGATTCCATGCCCGACCATGCCCTGCTTTGGCGGCCCGGACTTCCAAACCCTGTTCATCACCAGCTCACGCCAGGGCCGCAGTGCCCAGGAGCTGGCGCTGTACCCGCAGTCGGGCTGCATCTTTGCCATGCGGGTAGGTGTGGCGGGTTTGCCGGTGAATTTCTATCGGCCCTGAGCGGGCGACGTGAACTGCCCGCATGCCGGGCATTCAAAAAATTCAAAACCTGGGGCGGCAGGGCGGTTTACCATCGTCGACCATGGACGCTCAACGCCAACAACTCATCGACGCCGTGCGCGCTGCCTCAGCCGACGGTCGTTTGCTCCGCCTGCGTGGCGGTGGCACCAAAGACTTCTGGGGTCAAAGCCGCAACGCCGAGGTGCTCGACACCCGGGCCTACAGCGGCATCATCAGTTACGAGCCGAGCGAGCTGGTGGTGACGGTGCGCGGTGGCACGCCGCTGGCCGAACTCGAAGCCGCGCTGGCCGCCAAAGGCCAGTGTCTGGCGTTTGAGCCCCCGCACTTTGGCCCCGGTGCCACCGTGGGCGGCATGGTCGCCGCTGGCCTCAGTGGCCCGGCCCGCGCGACCGCTGGCGCAGTGCGCGACTATGTGCTGGGCGCCCGCTTCATCAACGGCAAGGGCGAAGACCTCACCTTTGGCGGCCAGGTCATGAAAAACGTGGCCGGCTACGACGTCAGCCGCCTGCTGGCGGGCAGCTGGGGCACGCTGGGCCTGATCACCGAGGTCAGCCTCAAGGTCTTGCCCGTGGCCCCGGCCGAAGCCACCTTGATGTGTGCAGGCATCGCGCAGGGCGCGGCGCTGGACCTGCTGCACCGCTGGGGTGGGCAGCCCCTGCCCCTGAACGCCAGCGCCTGGGTGCGCGACACCACAGCGCAGCCCGTGGCCGACTACCTGTTTGTGCGCCTGCGTGGCGCGGTGGCGGCGGTGAATTCGGCCATCACCCGCATGAGCGCCGATGCGCAAGCGCTGGGTGCCCAAGTGCAGCACATGGACAACGCCGAGGCCGCGCAAGACTGGCGCGCCAGCGGCGAGCAGACCTTGCAGTTCTTTGAGGCACCGAGCCCCGATGCCTGCCTGTGGCGCCTGTCGGTGCCGCAAACAGCCCCGGTGCTGGACTTGCCGTATGCCACCTACATCGAGTGGCAGGGTGCGCAGCGCTGGCTGTGGGCGCCTGCATCGGCGGCACCGGTCATCCGGCAAGTGGCGCAGGCGGTGGGTGGCCATGCCACCCTGTTCCGCACCAGTGCGCAGCACGGTGAGGCCGACAAATCGGTGGGTGTGCACACGCCGCTGGACGCAGTGCAGCAGCGCATCCAGCGGCAGCTGCAACAGCAGTTCGACCCGCAAGGCGTGTTCGCCACCGGGCGACTGCACGCGAACATCCACGCCTTCTGAGCCGGGACGACCGACATGCAAACCCACCTCGCCCCCGAATACCAGAACACCCCTGAAGGCCTGGAAGCCGAAGCCATTTTGCGCAAGTGCGTGCACTGCGGCTTTTGTACGGCCACTTGCCCGACCTACCAGCTGCTGGGCGACGAACTCGACGGCCCGCGTGGCCGCATCTACCTGATGAAGCAGGTGCTCGAAGGCCAGGAGCCCACGCGCAAGACGCAGCAACACCTGGACCGCTGCCTGACCTGCCGCAACTGCGAGAGCACCTGCCCGAGCGGCGTGCAGTACGGCCACCTGGTGGACATCGGCCGCAAACTGGTGGATGCCAAAGTCGAGCGCCCCATGGGCGAAAAGCTGGTGCGCTGGGCGCTCAAGGAAGGCCTGCCTTCACCCCTGTTTGCCCCGGCCATGAAGATGGGCCAGATGGTGCGCGGCCTGCTGCCGGGTAGCCTCAAAGCCAAAGTGCCCGCGCCGCAAAATGCCGGTGCCTGGCCCACCCGCACGCATGCCCGCAAAGTGCTGATGCTCGAAGGTTGCGTGCAGCCGAGCATGAGCCCCAACATCAACACCGCCACCGCCCGCGTGTTGGACGCGGCAGGCATTCAGACGGTGACTGCCCCTAAAGCCGGTTGCTGCGGCGCGGTCAAGTTCCACCTGAACGACCACGACGGCGGCATGGATCACATGCGCGCCAACATCGACGTCTGGTGGCCACTGGTCGAGTCGGGCGAAGTCGAAGCGATCGTCATGAACGCCTCGGGCTGCGGCGTCATGGTCAAGGACTATGGCCACGTGCTCAAAGGCGATGCGGCTTATGCCGACAAGGCCGCCCGCATCAGCGCCTTGACGAAAGACCTGAGCGAGTTGCTGCCCGAGCTGGTGCCGCTGCTGCAGACCAAGATCAAGCCCGAAGCCTTGCAAGCCGCAGGCCTGCAGGCCTACCACCCGCCCTGCACGCTGCAACACGGCCAGCAACTCAAAGGCGGTGTCGAAAAGCATCTGGGCGACCTGGGCTTCCGGATCCAGGTCACCGCCAACGAGTCGCACCTGTGCTGCGGCTCGGCCGGCACCTACAGCGTGCTCAACCCCGAGCTGTCCAAAACCCTGCGCGACCGCAAGCTGGGCCACCTGAACGCGCTGGGGCCGCAAGGCGTGTTGAGCGCCAACATCGGCTGCATCACCCACCTGCAAAGCGGCAGCGGCCTGCCTGTGCGGCATTGGGTGGAGTTGCTGGACAGCGCACTGCAAACCTGATGCGTGCACCGGGAATCCACCATTCCCGGTCCGGGTTCTTTCGTGGCAGCATGAAGTCTCTTCATCAGGAGTTTTCATGCGTCAGAAGTTTCAAGCCCGTCGTCTTTCCACATTGGCCATGGCGGCCTTGACCCTGTGCGCCGCCAGTGCTGCCACCGCGCTGGACGTGAGCCAAACTCTCAAAAAGGTGGACGAGCAGCTGGTGCAGAGTTATGCGGGCCTGGATGCCTTGTACAAAGACCTGCATGCCCAACCTGAACTGGGCTTTCAGGAAGTCAAGACCGCTGCCCGTCTGGCCAAGGAAATGCGTGCACTGGGCTTTGAGGTGACGGAAAAAGTGGGCCAAACCGGTATCGTGGCCATTTACAAAAACGGCCCCGGCAAAACCGTTCTGGTGCGCACCGAACTGGACGCCTTGCCGATGGAAGAAAAATCGGGTTTGCCTTTCGCCAGCAAAGTCAAAGCGATGTGGAACGGTGCCGAGTCGCCCGTGGCGCATTCGTGCGGCCATGACATCCACATGGCCTCGTGGGTGGGCACGGCCAAAGCCTTGCTCGCACTCAAGGACCAATGGAAGGGCACGCTGATGTTTGTCGGCCAGCCCGCCGAAGAAACCGTCAATGGCGCGCAGGGCATGATCAACGACGGCCTGTTTAAACGGTTTGGCAAACCCGACATGGGGTTTGCGCTGCATGTGTCGTCTGAACCTGCGGGCCTGGTGGCCTACAAGCCCGGCGTGGTCTCGTCCAACTCGGATGGTCTGGACATTGTCTTCAAAGGGCGCGGCGGCCATGGCTCCATGCCCAGCGCCACCATCGACCCGATCATGATGGCCTCGCGTTTCGTGGTCGATGTGCAAAGTGTCATCAGCCGCGAAAAGGACGCCTCGCAGTTTGGCGTCATCACGGTGGGTGCTTTTCAATCGGGTACGGTGGGCAACATCATTCCCGACAGTGCGCAACTGCGTGGCACGATCCGCTCGTAAACACCCGAGGTGCGCAAGGTGCTGCACACGGGCATTGAGCGAACCGCCAAAGCGGTGGCCGACATGTCGGGCGCAGAAGCCCCACAGCTCAAGATCACCCGGGGCGGCAACGCCGTGGTCAACGACGCGGTATTGACCGAAACCACCGCAGGGGTGTTCAAGGCCGCTTTCGGACCCCGTGCGGTGCTGATGCCCGCGCCGATCTCGGCATCTGAAGACTATTCCGACTTCATCATTGCGGGCGTGCCCTCGGTGTTTTTCATGATCGGTGGCTCAGACCCCGCCAAATACGCCGAACTCAAGGCCGCTGGCAAGCCGGTGCCCGTCAATCACTCGCCGTTCTTCGCACCCGTGGCCGAGCTCAGCATCAAAACCGGCGTGCGCGCCATGACGTTGGCGGTGATGAATGTGATGCAGTGAGGGGTTTGTTTCAGGGCAGAGTCATGATGACGAGATAAAACAAAATTGACATGATTTGAAATCATGGTAAATTTTGTTTTATGTCAAAACCTGCTTCTGCCGCTGAATTCTTGCCCGCTGCCGCTGATCGGGCGCTGAAAGACCTGGGTGCCAATCTGGCGCTGGCCCGCCAGCGCCGCAAGGAAAGCCAGCGCGCCTGGGCCAGCCGTCTGGCGGTGTCGGTGCCTACGCTCATCCGCATGGAAAAGGGCGACCCTTCGGTGGGCATGGGGGTCTATGCCACGGCCTTGTGGTTGATGGGCAGGCATTTGGCGCTGCCCGAGGTCGCCGCACCCGAGCATGACCTGAATGCGCTCGAGCAGGACATTGAAGCCGTGCGCCAGCGCAGCCGCCGCCTGTCGCGCAAGCCCGAGGTGCTGCTGTGAACAGCGCTTATCAAGCTCAAGACAGCATGAGCCTGTGGTGGCTGGCCCGTCCCGAGGCACCGCAGCGCATTGGCACGCTCAGCTTGCAGGACAACCGGCGCAAGGTGGCCCTGAGTTATGACGCCGCGTGGATCGCTTCACCGCAGGGTTTTGCCTTGAGCGAAGACCTGCCTTTGCACGCTGGCTTGCAGGTGCCTGTTGAGCGCGACACGGCGGTGGGTGCAGTGGACGATGCCCGACCTGACCAATGGGGTGAGCGTGTCATTCGTTTGATTGAGCGGCCCGCCCGCTTGTCGCTGCTGGAGTATTTGTACTTTGCGGGCGGTGACCGCTTTGGCGCACTGGGGGTGTCGCTGCAAGCCGACGCCTACGTGCCTGTCGCCACCGCTGCGATGCCCACCTTTGATGGTTTGGCCGATATGCACCAGGCGGTGCAGCGAGTCATGGCCGGAGAAGCGGTCAGTGAGCAGCAGCGCCGCTTGCTGCAACCTGGCGTGTCGATGGGGGGCGCGCGGCCCAAGTCGCTGATGCAGATCGACGGTGTGTCCTGGGTGATCAAGTTCTCCGAAGGGGGTGAGCTGGATTCGCCGCTGATCGAGCACGCCAGCATGGTGCTGGCCCGCCGTTGTGGCATCCATGCGGCGGACACCCGCGTGCTGCCCTTGCCGAAAGGCCATGCCGTGGCTGTCCGGCGCTTTGACCGAGAGGGCACACAGCGCCTGCATGTCTTGTCGGCCCATGTGGCTTTGCGCGCTGCAGGCGAAACCATGGGCTACCCCGAGCTGGCCCAGCTCATTCGCCGCTTGGGTCACCCCGATCAGGTGCGAGCGCAGCAGCAGGAGTTGTTCAGGCGCATGGTTTTCAACATCCTGATCGACAACACCGACGACCATGAAAAGAACCACGCCCTGGTGCGTGGTGAAGGTGGCTATTACGCCCTGTCGCCCGCCTTCGATGTGCTGCCCGCTGCGCAAGGCTTGGGCTATCAGCAAATGCGCGTGGGTGCGCAGGGCCATGAGGCCAGCATCGCCAACGCATTGTCAGAGGCACGCGCCTTTGGCTTGTCGGATACCCTGGCCCGGCAGACAGTGGCCGAGATTACCCGTCAGGTGGCGCAATGGAAAGATGTGTTCAAAAGCCTGAACGTGTGCGATGCGGACATCGATCGGCTGGCGCAGTATCTGGACGGGGCACATCTGGGCGAGCAGCGGCACCTGGCTGCTGGGTGATTTCAGGCGACCAGCGCCACCTCAATGTCCTTGGCAATCTTTTCAGGCGCATCCTGCGGCGCGTAGCGCTTGATCACGCGGCCATCGCGACCCACCAGGAACTTGGTGAAGTTCCATTTGATGGCCTTGCTGCCCAAAATGCCGGGAGCTTCGACCGTGAGCCATTGGTACAGCGGGTGCGCTCCGTCGCCGTTGACTTTGATTTTGCTCATCATCTGGAAGCTCACGCCGTAGTTCTTCTGGCAGAAGTTGGCGATCTGTGCGTCGTCACCCGGGTCCTGGCTGGCGAACTGGTTGCAAGGAAAGCCGATCACGGCCAGACCTTGTGCGCCGTATTGCTCGTGCAGTTTTTCCAGTCCGGTGAATTGGGGCGTGAAGCCGCAGGCGCTGGCGGTGTTGACGATCAGCATCACCTGGCCTTTGTATTGGCTCAGGGCCACAGCTTGGCCGTCGATGCCCAGGGCTTCGAAGTCATAGATGCTCATGCTTTGCTCCAGTGAATGCGCCTGGTGCAGACGCGTTGTTCAGTCATGTCGCGCGTTGCCGACCACTGACAGCAAGGCCGCCAGCAGGATCAGCGCGCCTCCCCAGAGGGTGCGGCTCTCCCATTGCGATGCGCCCAGTATGACGGAAGACACGCTGGCGAACAGGACTTCGGACAACATGACCAGGGCGGTGGTGTGGGCAGCCAGCCGTGCTGCGCCGTATTGCAGTGCCAGGTTGCCCAGCAGAAATGACACACACAGCAAAGCCACAAAGGGCAGCCAGGCCCAGTTGGGCGCTGTGCCCGCATGCACCACACCTGTGGCCAGCCCGATCAGGGCGGCCAGCGTGGCCATGACGGCACCACCGCCAAACATGGCGAGTGTGCGTGACGCGCTGGGCGAATCCTTGAGCTTGAGCAGCAGGGCGTTGGTCACGGCAAAGCTCAGGCCGCTGGCCAATGCCAGCACATCCGCCAGGCTTTCGGGCACAGGCCAGGGGGTTTCAGGGGTCTTGAGCACGATGACCAGACCGGCCAGCGCCATGACCAGACGCACGAGCGCCATGGGGCGCGGTTTGTCACCCAACAGCAGCCAGGCCACCAGCACCGACCAGGCGGGCATGAGGTAGAACAGCAGCACCACACGCACCACATCACCCACGGTCACCGCCCAGTTGAAGCCCACATTGGTCAGACCCGAGGCCAGCAGCAGCCACCACAAGCCGGGGTGTTCACGCCAGCCTGGCCGCTGTCCTTTGCGCCAAAGCGCCAGGGCCAAGCTGAGGAAAACGAAGGCGTAGACCAGCGCCGTGGCCCACAGCGGGTGCAGGCCCAGGGCTTCAAGTTGTTTGAACGGCCACCAGCAAACACCCCAGACCAAGGCATTGAGCAGCAGGCCTGCGACGGCCAGGCTCTTGGGGGAAATCGCCGAGGAAGGGTGGCCCATGTGGCCTGTGTCCGGGTGCGTCAGGACAAATCGGTGGGTGCCGCCGATTTGTGTTTTTTCCACCAATGCCAGGCAAGCCAGGCAGCGCCGATGCCCAGAAGTGCAAAGATGCCGTGCTGGAACTGGCGCAGCACGCCAAACATCCAGTCCCAGTTCTGGGCACCAAAGTAACCCAGATAGACCCAGATGGGCACGCTGATGAGGGCGGCAATGCCGTCCATCAGGAACCAGGTGGCAAAGCTCACGCGGTGGCTCATGCCGGCCGAGAAGAACACCGGGGTGCGCAGGCCGGGCAGGAAGCGGGCCACGAACATGACCCACTTGCCGTATTTGTGAAATGCGTCTTGCGCACTGACAAAGCGCTCGGGTGTCAGGATGTGACGGAACCCGGGAAGCTTGACGATGCGCTGGCCGTAGATACGGCCCATGGTGAACATCAGACCGTCACCGATCAGCACGCCTGCCATGCCCACGGCAAACATGGTGTGCACATCGGCATGGCCCAGTCCGGCGATCACACCGCCGGTGACCAGTGTCACGTCTTCGGGAACGGGAATGCCAAAGCCGCAGACCAACAGCATCACGAAGACGGCGAGGTAACCGTACTCGGTGAAGATGGGCATCAGTAACTGGAAAACTGCCATGAATCTCTAAATCATGCCTGAACTCAGGGGAAAGGGCGGAATGCGCCGTGGAGACAGGCCGCGCGCCAGTGTAAAGCATTTGAATGCCCTCATCGAAACCCGGTTGGCGGCATGGCCCGGACCGATTTGTGCTGCTTTTGAGAATTCTGGGATCTCATTTGTCGGCACTTTGCTGGCACACTTGACCGGTCTTTCTTTCATGCTCGCGCCATGCCCCGTCCGATCCAGGCCACCATCCACCTTTCTGCATTGCGCCACAACCTGGCCAGGGCCCGGCAAGCCGCACCTGACGCGCAGGTGTGGGCCGTGGTCAAGGCCAATGCCTACGGGCATGGCATCGAGCGGGTGTTTGACGGCCTGCGCGCAGCAGACGGTTTTGCCTTGCTGGACCTGGACGAGGCTGCGCGCGTGCGGGCGCTGGGCTGGCGAGGGCCGATCCTGCTGCTCGAAGGCGTGTTCGAGGCCCGCGATCTGGAGCTGTGTTCGCGGCTGGGGCTGTGGCACACGGTGCACTGCGACGAGCAGATCGACATGCTGGCGCTGCACAAGACCCACGAGCCGCACCGGGTGTTCCTCAAGATGAACTCGGGCATGAACCGCCTGGGCTTTGCGCCCGAGCGTTACCGCGCCGCCTGGACCCGCCTGAACGCCTTGCCGCAGGTGGACGAGATTTCGATGGTCACCCACTTCAGCGACGCCGATGGCTCCAAGGGCATTGCCGGGCAGGTGGCCCGTTTTGAAGAAGCCACCCGCGACCTGCCCGGTGAGCGCAGCCTGTCCAACAGCGCGGCCACCTTGCGTTTTGGCAGCGACGCCACTGTCAAGGCCGACTGGGTGCGCCCGGGCATCGCGCTGTATGGCAGCTCGCCCGACTTTCCGGCAGCGAGCGTGCAGGACTGGGGCCTGCAGCCGGCCATGACTTTGTCTGCGCGCGTCATCGCGGTGCAGCATCTGCAGCCCGGCGACAGCGTGGGCTACGGCTCGCTCTTTGTGGCCGATCGGCCCATGCGTCTGGGCGTGGTGGCTTGCGGCTATGCAGATGGCTACCCCCGCATCTGCCCCACGGGCACGCCCGTGCTGGTGGATGGCGTGCGCAGCCGCACCCTGGGCCGCGTGAGCATGGACATGCTGGTGGTGGACCTGACGGAGTTGCCCGCCGCAGGCTTTGGCAGCACCGTCACCCTGTGGGGGCAGGCGGCCACGGACGCGGTCCTGCCCATCGATGAGGTGGCCCAGGCCGCAGGCACGGTGGGTTACGAGCTGATGTGCGCGCTGGCGCAGCGCGTGCCGGTGGTGGTGGCCGACTGAGCAGGGATGGCGTCTGGGCTGCGCCTTGCCGCTGGCGGGACAGGTGACCGGCCCAAGCCCGGCCACAATGGGCCATGCCTCACCGCCACCCTGACCACCCCCACCAGCGACTGGCCCTGTTCACGGCGCTGGCGCTGGTGGTCATCTGGGGTGGCAATTTCACGCTCCAGAAATACCTGCTGCACCTGTTGAGCCCGGACGGCTTTTTGCTGGCGCGTTACTTCATCATGCCTGTGTGTGCCTTGCTGCTGTTCCGCTGGCGCTTGGGCCAGTGGTGGCCGCACCTGCCTCGCAGCGATCTTCTGACGATGGCCTGGCTGGGGTTTGTGGGGCATGCGTTGCATGTGGGCACGGTGACGTATGGGGTGCATTGGTCCACGGCGTTCTCCAGCTCGGTCATTCTGGCGTGCGGGCCGATCTTCACGCTCTTGATCCTGCGCTGGCATGGCCTGGAGCGCCTGACGCTGGCGCAGATTCTGGGCGTGGGGCTCGCACTGCTCGGTGTGCTGATGTTCCTGTCCGACAAGTTGCTGGGTGGCCAGTGGCGTGCCGGGGGCGGGGATCTGGTGCTGCTGGTGGCGGCCAGCTTTTTCTCATATTACACCGTGGCGGCCAAGCCCATGTTCGACAAGCATGGCCCGGTATTGACCATGGGCTACAGCACGATTCTGGGCAGCATCCCGGTGATGCTCTGGTGCCTGCCTTCGGCGGCCGACATCCCCTGGTCTTCGTTGGACATCTGGGGTTGGGTGGGCCTGCTGTGGTCGATTGTCGTGTCGGCCTTCATCGGCTGGCTGGCCTGGGGCTGGATCAATGCGGTGCGCGGTGTGGCCCGCACAGCCCCCCTGATGTACCTGATGCCGCCTGTGGCGGGCCTGTTTGCCTGGGCCCTGTCGGGCGAGCATTACACCTGGATCAAGATCGGCGGTGCGGGCGTCATCCTGCTCGGGGTGGCGCTGGCGCAGTACGCCGGTTCGTTCAGGCGTTGGGCTACAAAGTCTTGAACCAGGTGTCCCAGGCGGTCTTCACGATCAGGGCCAGGACCACGAAGATGAACACGCTGCGCACAAAGCCTGCGCCGTGCTTGAGCGCCAGGCGCGTGCCGATCAGGCTGCCCACGATGTTGGACACGGCCATGGCCAGCGCCAGATGCCACCATACATGCCCCTGCACCGCGAACAGCACCAGGGCCGAAAAGTTGGTGGCCACGTTGACCAGCTTGGCCGAGGCCGAAGCGTTCAAAAAGTCGTAGCCCATCAAGCGCACATAGGCGAACACCAGAAAGCTGCCGGTGCCGGGGCCAAAGAAGCCATCGTAAAAACCGATCGCCAGTCCCACGCCAGCCGCAACCCAGGCTTCCTGTGCGCCCGCAAAACGCGGTGCGTGGCTGCGGCCCAGGTCCTTGCGGGCCAGGGTGTAGAGCAGCAGCACGGTCAGCAGGATGGGCAGCGCCTTGCGAAACAGAGAGGGGTCGACCTGGGTGACGGTCCAGGCACCGATGAGCGAGCCCACCAGACCCGCGCAGGCAGCGGGCATGAGCGAGCGCCAGGGCATTTGCACCTTGCTGCTGTACTGCGCGGTGGCGAAAGCGGTGCCCCAGATCGATGCGCTTTTGTTGGTGCCAAACAGCGTGGCCGGAGCGGCCTGGGGGAAAGTGGCAAACAGGGCGGGCAAAAGGATCAGGCCACCGCCGCCCACAATGGCGTCCACCAGCCCGGCCAGCAGCGAGGCCAGCGAAACAATCAGCAATTCCATGCAGCCGATTGTGGCAGGGCGTGTTCCTGCCTGGGGGCGCGGACGAAAAAAAGCGCCGCAAAAGCGGCGCCTGGGAATTCATCTCGTTCGGATGCTGTTTGGATGTTGGAGTTCTTGGGGTTCGAGTTGTCTCCTCGGCCCTCGGGATGCAAGTACTGCTTTGCATCGAGTGGGTGAACTGTAGCGGCCCTGCAGCCCCGTATTCATCAGGGATTTCCCGATTTCGGGGTATTCCCTGAGTCAGGCCGACATCGAACTGATCCCATTCGTTTTCAAAGCCCCTGAGCCGCGTCCTCTGCAATCCAGTGCGCGGCTTTTTCTGCAATCATCAAGGTGGGGCTGTTGGTGTTCCCGCTGACGATGGTGGGCATCACGCCCGCATCGACCACGCGCAGGCCCGCCACGCCACGCACCTGCAGCCGCGCATTGACCACCGCCATCGGGTCATCGTTGCGTCCCATGCGGGTGGTGCCCACGGGGTGGAAGATGGTGCTGGCGATGTCCCCGGCCAGCTTGGCCAGTTCTTCGTCGCTCTGGTACTGCACGCCGGGCTTGAACTCTTCGGGCGCAAACGGTGCCATGGCGGGCTGCGCCATGATGCGGCGCGTCACCCGCAGGCTGTCGGCCGCCACCTTGCGGTCCTCCTCGGTGGCCAGGTAGTTGGGTGCAATGGCAGGGGCGTCTTCAAAGCTGGCGCTCTTGATCTGCACCGTGCCCCGACTGCTGGGGTTGAGGTTGCACACGCTGGCCGTGATGGCCGGGAAGGTGTGCAAGGGCTCGCCAAACGCGTCCAGGCTCAGTGGCTGGACGTGGTATTCCAGGTTGGCGTGGGGCTGCGAGGGATCGCTCTTGGTGAAGGCACCCAGCTGGCTGGGGGCCATGCTCATGGGGCCGGTGCGCTTGAGCGCGTATTCCAGCCCGATCATGGCCTTGCCCCACAAGCTGTTGGCCATGGTGTTGAGGGTCTTGGCGCCTTTGACCTTGTAGACCGAGCGGATCTGCAAATGGTCTTGCAGGTTGGCGCCCACGCCGGGCAGGTCGCACTTGACCTCGATGCCTTTGCTCTGGAGCAAGTCGGCCGGGCCGATGCCCGACAGTTGCAGAATCTGAGCTGAACCAATGCTCCCCGCGCTCAGGATCACCTCGCGGGTGGCTTTGACCTCGACCATCTCCACGCCTGTCCACACCTGCGCGCCCGTGCAGCGCTGGCTGCCGTCGGACTGTGTTTCGACGATCAGCTTGGCGACCTGGGCCTTGTTCCACAGCTCAAAGTTGGGGCGGGCATAGCAGGTGGGGCGCAAAAAAGCCTTGGCCGTGTTCCAGCGCCAGCCCGCTTTCTGGTTGACCTCAAAGTAACTCACGCCCTCGTTGTTGCCCCGGTTGAAGTCGTCGGTGGCCGGAATGCCCGCTTGCTGTGCCGCCTGGGCAAAGGCGTCGAGCACGTCCCAGCGCAGGCGCTGCTTTTCGACGCGCCACTCGCCACCCGCGATGCGGCCGCGCAGGGTGTGCAGGTAGCTGCCTTCGGGCAGATCGGCGGGGGCCAGCAATTCAGACTTGCTGCCTTTGGCACCATGAAAAGCGTTCGCGCCCTTGTAGTGGTCTTCGTGCAGCTTGAAGTAAGGCAGGGCCTGGTCCCAGCGCCAGGACTCGTCACCTGTCATAGCGGCCCACTGGTCGTAGTCACGCGATTGGCCGCGCATGTAGATCATGCCGTTGATGCTGGAGCACCCGCCCAGCACTTTGCCACGCGGGTAGCGCAGGCTGCGGCCATTCAGGCCCGCAGCCGGTTCGGTCTGGTACAGCCAGTCGGTGCGCGGGTTGCCAATGCAGTACAGGTAACCCACCGGGATGTGCACCCAGTGGTAATCGTCCTTCTTGCCTGCTTCGATCAGCAGCACGCGTTTGCTCGCGTCGGCCGACAGGCGGTTGGCCAGCAGGCTGCCCGCCGTGCCGCCGCCCACGATGATGTAGTCGAAGGTGTTGTCGTTCATGGTTTGACCCTGTCTCCTCTGTCGCCGATTGTGCCTGTGGATCCTCGCAGCTCGTGGCGTCAGCTCCGACTTGAATGATCAGGCACAGAATGTTGGAGCGACATGCCCCTGTGGGAGCGGCGCCCTCGCCGCGATGAATCCTTGCAGCATGCGGCCCATCGCCCCGGGGGCGGGGCTCCTACAAGGTCACGCAGATCCCGGTCAGTCACCTTCGGGGAAAACACCCTCGGTGCTCTCAAAGGCCAATCACTTGGCCGTCGGCATCACAAATTCCGCACCCTTGCCGATGCTCTCGGGCCAACGCTGCATGATGGATTTTTGCTTGGTGTAGAAACGTACGCCCTCTTCGCCATAGGCGTGCATGTCGCCAAACAGCGAGCGCTTCCAGCCGCCAAAGCCGTGCCAGGCCATGGGCACCGGGATCGGCACGTTGATGCCGACCATACCCACCTGGATGCGGCGTGAAAACTCGCGGGCCACGTTGCCGTCGCGGGTGAAGCAGGAAACGCCGTTGCCGAATTCGTGGTCGTTGATGATCTGCACGGCAGTGCCAAAGTCGGGCACGCGCACGCAAGACAGCACCGGGCCAAAAATCTCTTCCTTGTAGATCTTCATGTCGGTGGTCACGTGGTCGAACAAGGTGCCACCCAACCAGAAACCGTTGTCGCAACCGGCACCGGCTTTCGCGCCATCAAACTCGCGGCCGTCCACCAAGAGCTTCGCGCCTTCGGCCACGCCCGCGTCGATGTAACCCTTGATGCGCTGACGGGCCGCGTCGGTCACGATGGGGCCCATTTCGGCGGCCAGGTTTTCACCGTTGAGCACTTGCAGGGCTTTGGTGCGTTCGATCAGCTTGGGGATGATCTTGTCGGCCACATCACCCACCAGCACCGCCACGCTGATCGCCATGCAGCGCTCACCCGCCGAGCCGTAACCTGCGCCGATCAGCGCGTCCACGGTCTGGTCGATGTCGGCGTCGGGCATAACGACCAGGTGGTTCTTCGCGCCGCCCAGGGCCTGCACGCGCTTGCCGTGGTGCGCACCGGTTTCGTAGATGTAGTTGGCAATCGGGGTGGAGCCGACGAAGCTGATGGCCTTCACATCGGGGTGCTCCAGCAGCGCATCCACGGCTTCCTTGTCGCCTTGCACCACGTTGAACACGCCGTCGGGTAGACCGGCTTTTTTCAGCAGCTCGGCGATGAACAGTGAAGGCGTGGGGTCGGTTGGGCTGGGTTTGAGGATGAAGGTGTTGCCGGCCGCAATGGCAACCGGGAACATCCACATGGGCACCATCACGGGAAAGTTGAAGGGCGTGATGCCCGCGACCACGCCCAGGGGCTGGCGCATCGTCCAGTTGTCGATGCCCGTCGACACCTGCTCGGTGTAGTCACCCTTGAGCAGCTGCGGGATGCCAGTGGCGAATTCCACAATGTCGATGCCGCGCGAGACCTCGCCCTGCGCGTCGGTGAAGACCTTGCCGTGCTCGGCGGTGATCATGTGGGCCAGCGTGTCCTTGTGCTCGTTCAGCAGTTCGAGGAACTTGAACATCACGCGGGCGCGGCGCAGTGGCGGCGTGTCGGCCCAGGCAGGGAAAGCCGCTTGCGCAGCGGCCACGGCCTTGGCGACCTCGGCGCTGTTGGCCAGCGCCACGCTGCCGGTCACGGCGCCGGTGGCAGGGTTGGTCACGGGCTGGCTGCGGCCCGAAGCGCCTGCGGCGACCTGGCCGCCGATGTAATGACCGATATGGGCAATGCTCATGTGTCTCTCCTGAGGGGTGTGACGTGGTGTGGGCGGGGGGCAACGCGGCCACCCCTGCATGTGTGGGCCAGTGTAGGCAGCCTGTTGACCCTTCACAAGCGGCAAACCCTGAATTGATTGTTCAAAATAGTGAACAATACAAACATGAAAGACCAAAAGATCAGCGAGCTTTGGACTCACCTGCACTGGTTGAGTGTGCTGGCGCAGCAAGGCAGCTACACGGCGGCGGCGGCCCGCCTGGGTGTGAGCAAGGCGGCCATGAGCCAGCGCATTGCCGAGCTGGAGCGTGCGGCCAAAGTCACGCTGGTACAACGCACCACCCGCAGCCTGCGCCTGACCGAAGCAGGGCAGCGCTTGGTCGACGACACGCGGGCATCTTTCGAGCAGATCGAGCAAAGCTTTGCCCAGGTGCGGGACCTGGCCGCGCAGCCCAGCGGTCTGGTGCGCGTGACCGCTCCCGTGGCCTTTGCGCGCCAGCAACTGGTGCCGCTGCTGGCCGACTTCCTCAAAAACTATCCGGACGTGCGCATTGAACTGGACCTGTCGGATCGCCTGAGCGCCTTGGCCACCGAAGGCTTTGATCTGGCCATCCGCCACACCGCCCGCCCGCCTGACACCCATGTGGCCTGGGCGCTGTGCGACACCGAATCGGTGCTGGTGGCCAGCCGCGCCTATTTGCGCCGCCAGGGTGAGCCGCAGAGCCCTGCCGACCTGCAGGGGCACAATTGCCTGCACTATCCCCGTTCACAGGAAACCCCAGCCTGGACCTTTGAGCCGCGTCAGCCTTCAGACGCTGGCGAACGGATCACCGTGCCCGTGTCGGGCAACTTCGCCGCCAACAACAGCGAGGCCTTGCGTGAAGCGGCGCTCACAGGCGCAGGCATTGCCCTCATGCCTGATTTCAGCGCCCAGGCTGCCTTGCGCCAAGGCAAGCTGATGCGGGTGCTGCCCGACTGGCGGCCCGTGGGCGCATTTGCCGAAACCATTTACGCCATTCGGCCTTATGCCCCGCATGTGCCTCGGGCGGTGACGGCACTGGTGGCGCATTTGAGGGCGGGCCTGGCGGGTGGGTTTGCAGCCTGAAGTTGTGGGCTGGGTCATCGACTGCACGGCTTTGTGGACGGCATGGGCCGCAAGGTCACGAGCGTGACATTTTTACCCCCTTTGCTGCCGTGGACGGGGGTTTGCACTGATGAGTCGTTGCAGTTTCTCCGCACAAGATGGCATTGGCGTTTTTTTCGATGTCGTCCAGTTTCGGACAAACAAGTGGAGAGACTCATGGCTATTCAAGGCAATCGCAAGGCGACTTGGTCGCGCAAGGCAATCGGCTCGGCTGTGGCATTGGTCACGGCGTTGTGCGCAGCGGGGGGCGTTCAGGCCCAGGAGACCTTCAAGGTCGGCATTGTGAGCTTCTTGTCTGGCCAGGCGGCCGAGAGCTTTGGCATCCCGGCGGTCAATGGCGCCAAGGTGCTGGTGGACGCTTTCAACAAAGGTGCAGCGCCTGCCCCCTACAACAAGACGGGTTTCGGGGGCATGAAAATCGAAGCCGTTTATGTGGACGAAAACGGTGGCGCCACCAAGCAGGTGCAAGAGTTGCGCAACCTGTATGACCGCGAAAAAGTCGATGCGGTGGTGGGCTATGTCGGTTCAGGCGACTGCCTGGCTGTGGCGCCTGTGGCCGAGGAAATGAAGAAATTTCTGATTCTTTATGACTGCGGCACCCCCCGTATTTTTGAAGACGCCAAACTCAATTACGTGTTCCGCACCGCGTCCCATGCGGCCATGGACAACGTGGCCCTGGCCCGTTACCTGAAGGCCAAGGACATCAAGGTCGGCTCCTTCAACATGATCAACCAGGACTACGCCTGGGGTCAGGACTCCAAGAAGGACTTTGTCTGGTCGATGGAAAAGCTGTACCCCAACGCCAAGGCGGGTGAAGACCAGTTGCCCAAATTCGGTGCTGGCCAATACGGCACAGAAATTTCCGCCCTGATGTCCAAGCAGGCAGACATCACCCACAGCAGCTTGTGGGGCGGCGATTTGCAGGCCTTCATTTTGCAGGCCGGACCTCGTGGCCTGTTCAAGCGCTCGCAAGTGATTCTCTCTGCGGGCGACCACGTGCTGCCAGGTCTGGGTGACAAGATGCCCGATGGCGTGATTTTGGGTGCCCGTGGTGCCTATGGCCTGATGGCGCCCAAGTCGGCTTTGAACGACTGGTGGTGGGACCTCTACAGCAAGGCCAACAACGTCTACCCGGTGCAGGCCCCCTACCGCATGGTGCAGTCACTGCTGGGCTTGAAGCTGGCGGTTGAAAAAGCCATGGCCGCCAATGGCGGCAAGAAGCCCAGCCCTGAGCAATTGGCCAACGCTTTGCGCAATTCGGAGTGGGATTCGCCAGCCGGCAAGATCCGCATGAACTTGGGCGGCGGCCATCAGGCCACCCAGGAAACCGCCATTGGCCGTACCCGTTACGACGCGGCCAAAAAGATGGTGGTGTTGGACGACATCATGCGTTTCCCAGCTGAATGCGTGAACCCACCCGCCAACATGAAGTCCGAAGACTGGATCAAGTCTGGCTTCGCGGGTGCCAAGGGTTGTCCATAAGCTGTTCCAGATAAGGTGCTCAAGGCATGCTGACCATACTGATTGACGGGCTGACCTACGCCTCCTGGTTGTTCATCGTAGCCTTGGGGCTGACGCTGGTGTTCGGCGTGCTGAAGATCCTCAATATTGCCCACGGCAGTTTCTATGCGCTGGGGGCCTATGCGGCCGCCAGTTTCGTGGGCTGGGCGAGTGCCATGAAGTGGGCACCCGGCTACACGCTGGTGGCCATGCTTTTGGCGGCCGTGGCCGTTGCGGCGCTCGTTGCGCCCCTGACAGAGCGCGGTTTGCTGCGTTTCTTTTACGGGCGCGACGAGGTGTTGCTGGTGCTGGTCACGTATGCCATGTTCCTGATCATGGAAGATGGTACCAAGCTGTTGTGGGGTGCCAATCCTTACTATGTGTCGGAGCCTTACGGGTTGTTTGGCAGCATCGACATCGGGACGCAAACCTATGTGGGCTACGACTTCGCCTTGGTGGCTTTGGCGCTCGTGGTTGGTCTGGCCGTCTGGTGGTGGCTCAACCGCACCCAGCAAGGCAAGATCATGATTGCGGTGATCCACAGCTCTGAGATCGCGTCAAGCATGGGGGTGAATGTCTCGCGTGTTTACATGTTGGCGTTTTCTGTCGGCATCTTTCTCGCTGCTCTGGGTGGGGCATTCACCGCACCCATGATTTCAGTGCAGCCGGGGGTGTCTGTCGGCGTGATCATCGTGTCATTTGCCGTGGTGATCATTGGCGGACTGGGCAGCATTGAGGGCGCGGCCATCGGCGCCCTGATCGTCGGGCTGGCCCGCGCCATGGCCGTGCACATGGCGCCTGTGGCGGAACTCTTCTCTATCTATGTGGTGATGGCTGTGGTGCTGATGTTCCGCCCGGAAGGGCTGTTTCAGCGCATCCAGGCCCGAAAGATCTGAACCATGGCGAAAAATCCGGGCACGGCTGTGCCTTCTCAAGAAACGCCTGTGGGGCATTCAGCGTTGTGGGCTGCAGGCCTTTGCCTCGCCCTGGTGCTGGCGGGCGCCGTCATGCCCAAGTGGCTCACCTTTTTGATCACCATGGCGGCGGCCAATGGCCTTGTCTCGCTGGGCATCGTGGTGCTGATGCGCGGTAGTGTGGTGCCTTTTGGCCAAGGCATGGTGTTTGCCGTCGGCGGCTACGCTGCCGCCTTGATGTTCAACAAGCTGGGCATCTCCGATGCGCTGCTGTTGACACTGTGCGGCGGGTTGATGGCTGCTTTGGTGGCTGCGCCCTTTGCACCGCTGTTGTCGCGTTACCGAGGCATTTTCTTTGCCATGCTGACACTGGCGTTGTCGATGGTGACCTATGGCCTCTTGATGAAGCTGGAGGTGCTGGGCGGCTCTGACGGCTTCAACCTGGGGCGTCCCACTTTGCTGGGACAAAAGCTGCCCGACGAGCAGGTGGGTTACATCATGTATGTGCTCACCCTGGTGGTGTCGACGGTCATGGCCTTGCTGGCGCGCATTTACTTTGACAGCACGCGTGGCCTGATCACCGTGGCGGCCAAAGAAAACGAACTGAGGGTTGAATATTTGGGGGGCTCCGTGCGCCACACGATGGCGATCAACTTCATCCTGGCGGCTTTTTGCGGCGGTTTGGGCGGCGCCTTGGCGGTGATGGCTTTGGGCCACATCGAACCCAACTTCAGTTTCTGGACCACTTCGGGTGAGTTTGTGTTTGTCGCCATTCTGGGGGGATCGCAAAGCGTGATCGCCTTGTTTTTGGCCAGCACGGTGCTGGAAGTGGTGCGCTCATTTTCGAGCGCCTACTTCCCCAACACCTGGCAAATGGCGCTGGGCATTTTCCTGTTGATCGTGATCCGTTTCCTGCCGCGCGGCATTGGGTCACTCTGGGTCAAAGGGGGCACGCGATGAAGCCCATGCTGCAGGCCCGTGATGTGGGCAAGAAATTCGGCGCTGTGGTGGCAGCGTCTAAGCTGAACATCGATATCTTTGCCGGTGAACGGGTCAGCCTGATCGGCTCCAATGGAGCAGGCAAGACCACGTTTGTGAACATGATCACGGGCTATCTGAAACCTGACCAAGGGCAGATCCTGCTGGACGGTCAGGACATCACGCCATTGTTTCCTCGTGCCATCACGCACTTGGGTGTGGCGCGCTCGTTTCAGATTCCGCAGCTTTATGGCGAACTGAGCGTGCTGGACAACATGCTGGTGGCCAACGCGTGTCATGACCAGAAATTGAGTTTTTGGCAGCCCGCACGCCGCCGAGACGCCATTGAACGTGCCGACGCCTTGCTGGACCGCTTTGCATTGACCGAGCACCGTTCACGTCGCGTGGCCGAATTGCCCGGTGGCGTGCGCAAGCTGCTGGACATTGCCATGGCCCTGACCGCTTCGCCCAAGTTGCTGTTGCTGGACGAGCCCACCAGTGGCGTGTCGGCCGAAGAAAAGTTCCCGATGATGGAAACCATCATGGCCGGGCTGGGGCAGGACCAGTCCACCACGGTGTTGTTCGTGGAGCACGACATGGATATCGTCAACCGCTACGCCAGCCGGGTGGTGGCGTTCTACAGCGGCCGCATCATTGCCGACGACAAACCCGAAGTGGCTTTGGCCACCGACGATGTGCGGCGCTACGTCACGGGCGAACTGCTGAGTGAATAAAACGCCGAGCCCAAAGGAACACGCATGCTCAAGGTAGAAGGCCTCCATGTGGCCATCCAGTCGGTCATCGCTTTGCGCGGTTTGTCACTTGCCGTTGAAGACGGCACCATGGTGGGCTTGATCGGCCGAAACGGCGCGGGCAAGACCACCTTGCTGCGCTCGGTGATGGGCCACCTGACCCCGACGCAAGGCACCATCACCTTCAATGGACAGGATCTGACGACCTTGCCCCCACACGCACGGGCAGGTCTGGGCATTGGCTACATGCCGGAAGACCGTGGCTTGGTGCCGGAATTGACGGTGGAAGAAAACATCCTGATTCCCGTGTGGGTCAGTCCGACGCTGGACCCTCAGGAGCGGTTAGCGCTGGTTTACAAAGTCTTGCCCGAACTGCTGGACATGAAAGACCGCCGGGCCCTGCTGCTCTCAGGCGGCCAGCAGAAGTTGGTGGCGCTGGCGCGTGCCTTGGCGGTGGGAACCCGTCTGTTGTTGCTCGATGAACCCTTTGAGGGGGTGGCACCCGCATTGTCCAAGCGCTTGGGCGAGGTCATCGCCGGGCTCAAAGGCACCGAGGTGTCGGTGTTGATTGCGCAGAGTGATCTGAACCACTCACGCAAGCTGGTGGACTGTGAGTTCGTGATCGAACGTGGCGCCAACTTGCAAACGGCCGCGAACTGACAATCCCAGTGCTGTTCAGCGGAGTCTGATCAGACCCCCCGAGCCAGCACCGGAAACAGCTTGTGCAGCCCGTCGGTCATCACCTCGACCGCGAGCGCGGCCAGGATCAGGCCCATCAGCCGGGTCATGACGTTGATGCCGGTTTTGCCCAGCACGCGGGCAATGGGGGTGGCCATGGCAAAGCACAGTGCGGTGGCCAGGGCGATGACCACGCCATAGCCCACCAGGGTGCCCAGCTGGAACATGGTTTTGGCTTTTTCGGCGTAAATCACCACGGTGGACATGGTGGCAGGGCCGGTCAGCAGCGGGATGGTCAGCGGCACCACGGCGATGCTGGCACCCACAGCCGCTTTGGCTTCGGCGTCCTGCACCTCGTCGGCGTTGGCGCGGGCTTCGGCCGGTTGGGCGTTGAGCATGGACAGCGCCGAGGTCAGCAGCAGCATGCCACCACCCACCTGGAAGCTGGCCAGCGAGATGCCGAAGAACTCCAGAATCTGCAGGCCCAGAAGAGCGCTGGCCGCGATCACGATGAAGGCGGCCGTGGACGACACCAGGATGGTGCGCTGGCGCTGCGCTCGGCTGAAGCCCTGCGTGTAGTGGATGAAGAACGGAACGCAGGCCAGCGGGTTGACGATGGCCATCAGGGTGATGAGCGGTTTGAAATCCATGCCCGCATTGTGGGGCTTTATGGTGCGGGCGAGGCAGCGGGTGTACGCCTTCTGAACATGCCCCAGCCTTCCATGTGCAGCACCTTGTCGCCGTGCTGGTTGAACATTTCCCACAGGTTGCGCGTCATGCCCACGTCGGGCCGCTTGCCCATGGGCTTGGTTTCCAGCACGGTGGTCTGCAGGCGCAGCGTGTCGCCGGGGAACACGGGCTTGAGCCACTTGATGCCTTCCAGCCCCGGCGAGCCGAGGCTGGAAGTTTCATGCAGAAAGTTGGTCACCATCAGCCGCATGGCCATCGCGCAGGTGTGCCAGCCGCTGGCCGACAGGGCGCCAAAGACCGAGGCTTTGGCGGCTTCGTCGTCCAGGTGAAAAGGTTGCGGGTCGAACTGGCTGGCGAAGGCGATGATTTCTTCGCGGGTGGGCGTGATGGTGCCCAGGTCGCGCACCTGGCCTGCGGCAAAGTCTTCCCAGTAATACTTGATTTGTGTTTTGCTGTGTGCCATCAGCGGCCTCCGGAGACGTCGATCAAACTCATGGTGGTGTAGCTGGCGGCGTCTGACAGGAGCCAGACGATGCTTTGCGCCACCTCGTCGGCGGTGCCACCGCGCTGCATGGGCACCAGGTGCTGCAGGTCTTTCACGCGGTTGGGCAGACCACCCGAGGCGTGGATGTCCGTCTCGATCAGGCCGGGACGCACGGCGTTGACGCGGATGCCTTCGGCCGCGACTTCTTTCGCCAGGCCCAGCGTGAAGGCGTCGATCGCGCCTTTGGCCGAGGCGTAGTCCACGTACTGGCCGGGCGAGCCCAGGCGGGACGCGGCACTCGAGACGTTGACGATGCTGCCGCCTTCGCCGCCGTAGCGGGTGCTCATGCGGCGCACGGCTTCGCGGGCACAGACCAGGCTGCCGATGACGTTGATGTCGAACATGCGTTTGAAGCGGGCCACGCTCATCTCGTCTACCCGGGCGGCGACATCGACCACGCCTGCGTTGTTGACCAGGCCCGACAGGCGGCCCAGCTTGGCGTCGATGTGCTCGTACATGCGCATGACCTGCGCTTCGTCGGCCACATCGGCCTGCACGGCGATGGCCTTGCCGCCCGTGCTGCGGATCTGGCGCACCACCTCGTCAGCGGCGAGCGAGTTGGCGGTGTAGTTCACTGCCACGGTCCAGCCCTGCGCTGCGGCCAGCAAGGCGGTGGCGGCACCAATGCCCCGGCTGCCGCCGGTCACCAAAAGCACTTTGCTCATCTGAGGTCTCCAGCATGATTTGCGATCTGCGGACACAATCCGCCCTGAAAACATTACACACCGTGAAGGAATCATGATGGGTCACACAGTGGACTATTACTTTGCTCCCCAGAGCCCCTGGGCTTATCTGGGACACCAGCGTCTGACCGAGATTGCGGCGCGGACAGGGGCCACGGTGCGGGTCATGCCGATCGATCTGGGCGGCAAGGTGTTCCCGATCTCAGGCGGGCTGCCTTTGGGCCAGCGCGCGCCCCAGCGCCAAGCTTACCGGCTGGTGGAGTTGCAGCGTTTCAGCGAGCACCTGAAAGCGCCGCTCAACCTCAAGCCCAGGTATTTCCCGGTGGGAGGTGACGATGCGGCGCGACTCATCATCGCCGCCGATCTGGCGCAAGGCTCAGCGGCGGCCATGCAGGTCGCGGGTGCGGTGCTGGCCGCTTGCTGGGCGCAGGAGCGCAACATTGCCGACGAAAAGGTGCTGGGTGAGTTGCTGGCAGAACTTGGCCTGCCTGCGGTCCTGCTGGCACAGTCGCACAGCCAGGCCGTGCAAGAGCGTTATGAGGCGTACACGCAAGCGGCCATCGATGCGGGGGTATTTGGCGCGCCCAGCTACGTGGTCAATGGCGAGATTTTCTGGGGTCAGGACCGGCTCGATTTTGTCGAGCGGGCCTTGAGCCGTTGATGTGCATTGGAGTCAATGGAGAACGCAATGGGAACGATGATTGAATTGAAAACCGCAGACGGCACCGTGGTGCCTGCCTACGAGGCCCGCCCTGCGGGCACGCCCAAAGGCGCGGTGGTGGTGATCCAGGAAATCTTTGGCGTCAACAGCCACATCCGTAACGTGGCGGACGGCTATGCGGCCGAGGGTTACCTGGCCGTGGCGCCTGCAGCGTTTCACCGCGTCAAGCCCGGTGTGGAGCTGGGCTACAGCGACGCCGACATGGGCGAGGGCTTTGGCTACAAGACCGCAGTCGAAGCGCTGCCTGCGCCCGGTGTGCTGCAGGACATCCAGGCCGCCATTGACCACGCGGCCAAGGCCTCGGGCGGCAAGGTGGGCATTGTGGGTTACTGCTGGGGCGGCTTGCTGACCTGGCGCTCGGCTTGCACGCTCACGGGCCTGAGCGCTGCCGTGCCGTATTACGGCGGTGGCGTGACCACCCCGGAAGAAACCGCACGCCAGACCCGCGTGCCTGTGCTGGCGCACTTTGCCGAAGAAGACAAGTGGATTCCGCTGGACACGGTGGCGACCTTCCAAAAGGCGCATCCTGAGGTCGAGGTGCACACCTACGCGGCACACCACGGCTTCAACTGCGACCAGCGCGGTGCCTGGCATGCACCCTCGGCGAAGCTGGCGCGCGAACGCACGCTGGCGTTTTTTGCCAAACACCTCGCCTGATTGTGCAGGAGCGGCGCCCCGCCGCGATAGGCCCCTTGAAGACCCAGGCATTCGCCGCGAGGGCGCGGCTCCTACAACAAAGGGAACGGCGCCCTGCCGCGACAGTTTGTGCTTAGTCGCCGGTTCTGGCCAGGTAGCGCTTGCGCCAGAACACCAGGCCCATGACGAGGGCGATGGTGCCCATGCTGCCCAGCGTCCACCAAAAGGCCCAGGCCTGGTGCAGCCAGGGGATGAACTCGAAGTTCATGCCGAAAATGCCCGCGATCAGGTTCAGCGGCAAAAAGATCGCGGTCAGCGCCGTCAGGGTGCGCATGATGTCGTTGGTGCGGTTGCCCTGCACGTTGAAGTGCATTTGCACCGCCGTTTCGGTGTTGTGCTCCAGGCGGCGCACGTGTTGCACCACGCGGTCGATGTGTTCGAGCACGTCGCGGCTGCGGATCTTGAGCAGCTCGTGTTCGCGCTGGGCGGTGTTGCTTTCTGCCACCCGCCAGCTGTCCAGTGATTCGGTCCAGCCTTGCATGGCGGTGTGCTGGTCGTCGCACAGGGCTTCAAGCTGGTGCAGTGCCATGCGGGCGTGCAGCAGGGCGTCCCAGCGGTTGAAGCGGGTGCGCGGGTGCAGCAATTCGGCTTGCCAGTGGTCCAGCTGGCGACTCAGTTCGCGTCTCAGGTCCAGATAACCGTCGACCATGTGGCTGACGATGCGCAGCATCATGTCGGCCGGGCTGTGGGGTACGCCGCGTGCGCCGGTCGAGCGTGGGTCGATCGTATCGTGCGCCTGTGTGCTTGCCAGCAGGCGGCTGGCATAGGCTTCACGCACCGCGCAGTCGGCGGGGTGCACGCTCAGCAGCACGCGGTCGAACACCGCAAAGCCGACCGGGCTGGTGTCGATGCGGTGCAAGACCGGCGGGCCGGGGCGTTTGCCGTTTTGCAGCGCCAGGCCGTTGCCCGCGTTGCTGGCCACGCTGTCCGGGCGCTGCGCCAATCGCCTGAACACCATCAGGTCGTAGTGCGAGCTGTAGTCAAAACGCGAAGGCAGCTGGGCATTGAGCAGGTCCGAGACGTGCAGGTCCACCAGTGTCTGACCTGTGAGTTTTTCGAGGGTGCTCTGAATCGTCCCCAGCTCGGCCTGGAAGGCTTTGCGCGAGCAGGCGATCCAGACGTAGCCGTGTTCGGGCAGTTGCTCGGGCAAGGCCAGCCCGGCCTGAACCTGTGTGCCCGAGACGCTGAAGACCCGCATGAGGTGCTCAGGCCTGGCGGATCAAACGGGCCGCGTCGCGGGCAAAGTAGGTCAGCACGCCATCGGCACCGGCGCGTTTGAAGGCCAGCAGGCTTTCCATCATGACCAGGTCGTGGTCCAGCCAGCCGTTTTGCGCGGCGGCCTTGAGCATGGCGTATTCCCCCGACACCTGGTAGGCGAAGGTGGGCACCTTGAACTCGTCTTTCACGCGGCGCACGATGTCCAGGTAGGGCATGCCGGGCTTGACCATGACCATGTCGGCGCCTTCGGCCAGGTCCATGGCGACTTCGCGCAGGGCTTCGTCGCTGTTGCCGGGGTCCATCTGGTAGACCTTTTTGTTGCTCTTGCCCAGGTTGGCGGCCGAGCCGACCGCGTCGCGGAAGGGGCCGTAAAAGGCGCTGGCGTACTTGGCACTGTAGGCCATGATGCGGGTGTGGATCAGGCCACGCGCTTCGAGCGCCTGACGGATCGCACCGATGCGCCCGTCCATCATGTCGCTGGGGGCCACCATGTCGACACCGGCTTCGGCCTGGGTCAGCGCCTGCTGCACCAGCACGGCGGTGGTTTCGTCGTTCAGGATGTAGCCGGTCTCGTCCAGCAGGCCGTCCTGGCCGTGGCTGGTGAAGGGGTCGAGCGCCACGTCGGTCATCACGCCCAGCTCGGGGAAGCGCTTTTTGAGTTCGCGCACCACGCGGGGCACCAAGCCGTCGGGGTTCATGGCTTCGCTGCCTGTCGCATCTTTCAGCGAGGCGTCGATCACCGGGAACAGCGCCATCACCGGGATGCCGAGCTTGACGCAGTCTTCGGCCACCGGCAGCAGCAAATCGAGCGACAGGCGCTCCACGCCGGGCATGGAGCCGACCTGCTGGCGCTGGTTCTGACCGTCCAGCACGAACACCGGGTAGATCAGGTCATGCGGTGTGACCTGGTGTTCGCGCACCAGGTTGCGGGTGAATTCGTCACGGCGCAGGCGGCGTGGGCGGCTCAGAGGAAAGGGGGCGACGGGGTTCATGCCGAATATTGTGGCCCAAGTGGACGGGGGCAACTGCAAATGGGCGACCTGCGCGTGCGAGGCGCGGGTCTGGTGTCGTCAAAATGACAAAACTGTTCTTGTTATCAGTTTTGTCATTTGGTACATTTCACCTCGGGCGGCTTGCCGCTCCCCGCTTTACCTCCCTGAGCGGGCGCCTTGATGTGTCACCACAACAAGGCTTCCCACCCTCGGCCTCTGGTCGGGGGTTTTTTTTGCCTGCCCCCCGAGGGCTGCGCAGCCATGCACAGCTGGCTACACTTGAAGCATGCTCTGGATCAAAGCCCTTCACATCGTTTTCATTGCCAGCTGGTTTGCCGGCTTGTTTTACCTGCCCCGCATTTTTGTCAATCTGGCCATGGTCGAGCCCGGCTCTGTGGCCGAGCGCGAGCGCCTGCTGCTGATGGCAGGCAAGCTCTACCGTTTCATGACCCTGCTGGCGGTGCCTGCTTTGGCGCTGGGGCTGTGGCTCTGGTTGGGCTATGGCATCGGGCGTGGCGCGGGCCAAGGCTGGATGCATGCCAAGCTGGCCATCGTGCTGGTGCTGGTCGGTTACCACCACGGCTGCGGCGTGATCTTGCGCAAGTTCAAGGCGGGCACCATGCAGCGCAGCCACGTGTGGTTCCGCTGGTTCAACGAAATTCCGGTGCTGATGATGCTGGCGGCCGTGATTCTGGTGGTTGTCAAACCGTTCTGATCGGCGGCCTGGCATGGTCACGCGCCGCACCGCCGCCTGGCCCTTGGCCTGGATGTATGCACTGCTGATCGTCTACGCCAGCCTGTACCCGTTTGACCAGTGGCGCATCCAGGGCATTTCGCCTTGGGCCTTTCTGCTCGCGCCTTTGCCCCGTTACTGGACGGGGTTTGACGTCATTTCCAATGTTCTGGGTTACGCCCCCTTGGGCTTTTTGTGTGCTTTGGCCATCCACCGCACCCGCCCGCGTGCGCATGCCATCCTCTGGGCCACGCTGGTGGCCGCCGTGTTGTCACTGACGCTCGAGTCCCTGCAGATGTTTTTGCCCGCCAGGGTGCCCTCCAATGTGGATTGGGTGCTCAACATGGCGGGTGCCTTGGCGGGTGCCATGACGGCGCGGGCGCTGGAATGGGCCGGGGCGGTTGACCACTGGAGCCGGTTCCGTGAGCGCTGGTTTGTGCCGGAGTCCAGCGGCGCGCTGGCTTTGCTGGCCTTGTGGCCGCCGGCGCTGCTGTTCCCTGTTTCGGTTCCTTTCGGTCTGGGGCAGGTTCTGGAGCGGCTGGAGACGGCGCTGGTGCAGGAGGTGCAAGGCTCACCCTTGCTGGAGTTGCTGCCTCTGCGTGAAGTGGAACTGCAGCCGCTCTTGCCCATCAACGAGATCCTTTGCGTGGCGATGGGGGTGTTGGTGCCCTGCCTGCTGGCGTACAGCGTGTTACGCCAGACCCGGCAGCGCCTGGCCATGGCGGTGATCTTGCTGGCGCTGGGTCTGTTGGGCAGCGCCTTGTCGGCGGCCTTGACCTACGGGCCGGCCCATGCCTGGGATTGGGTGGGCAGCGAGGTTCTGCTGGGCGGTGTGCTGGCCGTGCTGGCTTGCATGGCGCTGTGCCTGGCGCCTGCCCGGGTGTGCCTGGTGCTCATGCTGATCCTGCTCGTCTGGCAACTGGCCTTGCTCAACAACGCGTCGGCCGATGTGTATTTTGCTCAGACCTTGCAGGCCTGGGAGCAGGGGCGTTTTATCCGTTTTCATGGGCTCATCCAGTGGCTCGGTTGGCTTTGGCCTTATGGCTTGCTGGCTTATCTGGTGGCCCGGCTCTCGCAGCCCCCAGCCGCCTAAAATCCGGGCATGACGACCGAAAACCCAAGCCTTTATTTCAAGCGCCACATCTTTTTTTGCCTGAACGAGCGCAAAAACGGGGAGGCCAGCTGCGCCCAGCACAACGCCCAGGCGGCGTTTGACCATTGCAAGAACCACATCAAGCAACTGGGTCTGGCTGGACCGGGCCAGGTGCGCGTCAACAAGGCCGGTTGCCTGGACCGTTGTGCGGGTGGTCCCGTGGCGGTGGTTTACCCCGAAGGCACCTGGTACAGCTATGTGGACCAGGCCGACATCGATGAGATCGTGGACTCCCACCTCGACAAGGGGCAGGTGGTGACGCGTCTGCTGACGCCGGAACATCTGGGCCGCTGATGAATTCGGCCACCCAAAAGCTGAGTTTTCAAGGCGGTGCCGGTCTCGTGGAGGCCTTGCTGGATGCGCCTGTCGACACGCCGGTGCGCGGCACGGCGGTGATCGCCCACCCGCACCCGCTGTTTGGCGGCACCATGCAAAACAAGGTGGTTCAGACCCTGGCGCGGGCCTTTGTCCAGTGTGGCTGGCAGGCGGTCCGTTTCAATTTTCGCGGCGTGGGTGCTTCGGCAGGTGTGTACGACGAAGGCCGCGGCGAGGCGGCAGACATGCTGGATGTCATTGCTCAAGTGGCCCCCACCGGGCCATTGGCCTTGGCCGGGTTCTCTTTTGGCGCTTTTGTCACCAGCCATGCGCTGCAGCAGCTCGGCGAGAGCCGGGTGCCCGACAAGATCGTGCTGGTGGGCACGGCGGCTTCGCGCTTTGCCGTGGCCCCCGTGGCGCCTGCGCTGCATGAGCGCACTTTGGTGTTGCATGGCGAGCTGGACGATACGGTGCCGCTGGCCAGTGTGATGGACTGGGCTCGTCCCCAATCCTTGCCCGTGACGGTGATTCCCGGCGTGGAGCATTTCTTTCACGGGCAATTGCCCCTGCTCAAGTCGCTGACGGTGCGCCACCTGCTTGCGCCCGTCCATGGCTGACCTTTGACGGACCCTGAAGGGTTCTGGAAGCACCTGCATGAACCTGATGAAGCGCCTTTTCAAAGCGGCTGTTGTCGCCCTCTCCTTGCTGGGCCTGGTGAGGGTGCATGCCCAGATGCCGCAGCCGCCCGAAGTGGCTGCCAGGGCGTATTTGCTGATCGATGTCACCGCCAACCAGGTGCTGGCCGCCAAGGACGCCGACATGCCGGTGGAGCCCGCATCGCTGACCAAGCTGATGACGGCTTACCTGGTCTTCGACGCCCTGAAGTCGCGCAAGCTGGACCTCAAGCAGACCTTGCCTGTGTCCGAACGTGCCTGGAAGATGCCAGGCTCGCGCATGTTCATTGATCCCAAGATGCGCGTGCCGGTGGAGGATCTGATCAAAGGCATGGTGGTCCAGTCGGGTAACGACGCCACAGTGGCTTTGGCCGAGGGTGTGGGTGGCTCGGTGGACCGCTTTGTGCAACTCATGAACGATCAGGCCAAAGTGCTGGGCATGAAGAACACCAGCTACAGGAACCCGGATGGTTTGGCCGAGGCAGGGCACACCACCACGGCGCGTGACTTGAGCACGTTGGCATTGCGGCTCATGCGGGATTTTCCTGAATATGTCCCTTATTACGCCATCAAGAAATACCGGTATGAGGGCACGCCTGCGGCCAACGACAGCAACCGCAACCTGCTGCTGTTTCGTGACCCCACGGTCGACGGGCTGAAAACAGGGCACACCCCAATGGCTGGCTACTGCCTGGTGGCCACGGCCAAACGCGATTTCCCGAATGTGGGTTCGCGTCGCCTGCTGTCCATCGTGCTGGGGGCCGACAGCGAGAACGCCCGTGCCAATGAAAGTCAGAAGCTGCTCAACTGGGGATACACCGCTTTTGATGCGGTCAAGCTGTTCGACGCCAGCCAGCCTGTGGCGACCCCCGCCATCTGGAAAGGCAAGGCTCCGGTGGTCAAGCTGGGGTCTTTCTACCCGCTGATCGTTGCCGTGCCGGCGGGCAGTGCTGCCCAGATCAAGACCCAGGTGGTTCGCCCTGATCCGTTGATCGCTCCGTTCAACAAGGGGCAGATGCTGGGTTCGCTCAAGGTGCTGCGCGGCGATCAGCCCCTGATCGATGTGCCGTTGATGGTGCTCGAACCAGTGGAGCAAGCGGGTGTTTTGGGCCGCGCCTGGGATGCCGTGCGCCTCTGGATCAAGTAGCAAGTGAGCGGATACAAACTTTTGGTTTATCCAAGCCTTGCCAAGCGCTCGCCACGCGGTTATACTGGCGGGCTTTTCCGCTTTTGGGGCGGAGAAGTTTCTTTTGTCAATTCCAAACGTTTAGGGACGTTTTAAACAATGCCAACCATCAATCAATTGGTGCGTCAGGGGCGCGAGGTCGAAACGACCAAGTCCAAAAGCCCTGCGATGCAAAACTCTCCACAGCGTCGTGGTGTCTGCACCCGTGTGTACACCACAACGC